>Ga0190363_1001285_pt1 | contig 14870 bp, 8 predicted proteins | sample 48721867_MG_FD_161272 | JGI IMG/M metagenome (GOLD analysis project Ga0190363, IMG submission 161272) | Hydrothermal vent microbial mat bacterial communities from Southern Trench, Guaymas Basin, Mexico - 4872-18-6-7_MG | ecosystem: Environmental > Aquatic > Marine > Hydrothermal vents > Microbial...
ACGACTGCCGCTGAAAATCTGAAGCTCGCCGTCACAACTGAGGGTAAGGTCGAGCTGAGCTGGGATGCCTCTCCGGATGCATCGGCGTATAACGTCTACCGCGGGGCGGAGCCGATAGAGGACGTGTCGAAGATGACACCGCTGAAGCAGGTCTCAAAGACAGCCTGGGTCGACACCACAGCAGCGAGAGGTAAGACTTACTTCTATGCCGTCACACCCCTGGACGATCTCGGCAATGAGGCCAAAGATCTGCTCTCCAACGTCCCGAACATCGCCCTTATAGGGATAGACGGCGGATTGGCTCAACTGCCCGACGGCACAAGCGCGAGGTTCTTGAAGAGGTCCGTCTCCGACGATCCGTTCGCCATCATCGGCGTAACCCTCACGGCTCCATCGGAATCCGATCTTCCCGCTCTCCCCAATGCCATAGCAGGAACGGCGAGAAGCGTGACAGCGATCGATCAAAGCGGCAAACCTCTCGACTCGGTTAAATCCGTCACAATCACCATCCCGTATCCACAAAATATCCAGGATTCGGTCGAATCACCAAAGATCTATCATCTCGAAGGCGATAAATGGGTGGAGTTACCCGGTCTGGTTGACACCCAAGCCAATAGAGTCTCCGTCGTAACCGATAAATTGGGCACCTTCATGCTGGCACAGGCCGTTCTGAGACCTTGGGATGTGGATGGTAACGGCGCTGTGAACATCTTCGACCTCGTGATAGTCGGCAGGAACTTCGGCAAGAAGGGTGAAGGGCTGAAAGGGGATATCAACAACGACGGCGCTGTGAACATCTTCGATCTCGTCATGGTAGGCAAGCACTTCGGCGAGAAGTACACCGAGGCGGCGGGGGCGCCCGCGATCGCGGCCGGATCGATCGAGCTGAGGCCGATCCTGAGAAAGATCGAAAAGGGAACCTTCGAGCTGGAGATCCGAGCTGAAGGGTCGATCTATGGCTTCCAGATGAGGGTCTCTATCGGGTCTGGGAGGATCATCTCGATCGAACGCGGCGACATCTTGGGAGATAACGCCTACTGGATGCCCTCAAGGATCGAGAACGGCATGTTGAGCCTTGCGGCAACAGCGCTGGGTGAATTCTCTCCCAAGAGCGATCTCATAGCGAGAGTGCGACTCAGAACGGACGTGCTGCCCGAGGTCTCGCTAGACAGGATCATCGCCGCCGACGAGGACGGAAGGCCGCTCGACGTCAAACTTCTACCGGTTAGGTTGGAGAGGGAGATCAAATTCGTCGACGCTCTCTATCAGAACTATCCGAACCCGTTTAATCCTGAAACCTGGATACCGTTCGAGTTGTCGAAGGAGTCGGACGTGAAAATCGAGATCTATGACATATCCGGCAGGTTGATCAGGGAGCTGAACCTGGGCAGGCTGGAAGCCGGAAGGTACATCTCCAGGGATAGTGCAGCTTACTGGGACGGCAGAAATCAGAACGGCGAGCTGGTTTCAAGCGGAATCTACTACTACGTGATCCAGGCGGGCCAGTTCCGCCAGATGCGGAAGATGGTGATACTCAAGTAAACGGGCATGACGTAAGGCGTAAAGCGTATAGCGCGTTACGCCTTACGTCTCACGTTTTGGGAAACCGACAGGGAGAAAGCGGACCGTAGACGGCCAACGGCGGACGTTATTTATAGAGGCTGAGCCTATCGATCATATTCCCGTTCTCGTCCACGGCTATTAGTCTAAGCGTGTTATCCCTTATATCCAGCACGCAGAAATGATGGACGGTTACGGCAACCTCCGCCCAATCTAAGGACTCGGCGGGCATTACCTCATATAACCCTGCCCCTCCGCCGCCGGTTATCACATAGACAACCCCGTTTATAGACTTGGATCGGACGTAGTTATGGTCGTGTCCGCAGAAGACTATATCCACGCCGTATTTCTCGAAGAGCGGGTTTAATATCTCTCGCGCCTTCAGGTTCCCCGGAATCCGTCTCTGCACGGCGGTGTAGGGAGGTTTATGGAAGGCAACGAGCTTCCACTTCGCTTTGGAGTTCGACAGATCATCGACTATAAACCGATATTGATCCGATCCGGGGCTATAGTCGAATTCGGTGTCTATTATCAGGAAGTGGACGTCGCCGTAATCGAAGGAATACCACGCCTCGTTGCCGGGCAGGGAGAAGAAGTTGAAATAGTTGACGTGGCTTCTCTCATGATTTCCGATCACCGTCCAAATCGGTATGTGGGAGATAAGCGGCTCAAGTGGAGCGAAGAACTGATCCGCCCAATACCCGTAATACTGGCCGCTTGACACTAGGTCTCCGGTGTTTACCAGGAAAGCGGGTGAAGCCTTTTTCATAAGCTCCACCAGCTTGGAATGAACCTCGGGGTTGCTTCGACTGTCGCCGTAGACCACGAATCTGAAAGACTTCCCTGGTTCGATGGCGGTTTTAAAGCTGTAAACATCGCTTAGGACATAAGGCGGCACATCCTTCGGAAGTCTTCTGTTCTCAGGCACCTGTGATAGGACATGATAAAAGTAGAGCGTGTTCGGCTTGAGATCTTTGAGGGTGACCTCGTGGATGGTTTTAAGTGTATCATCCTTGACCGATAACCCCGGCCCATAGTAAACCTCTGAGGTGCCGGGAAGATCCGTCTCCCACATGATAGTGACTGAGTTCCTCGACAGGTTCTGCAGATACGGTCCCTTAATGATATGGAATCCCTTTCCCGCTGCCAATCTCAAGGCGAAATTGAGCTCACTAACCTTCTCATCCTCCGGCAGGTGGATCTCAATCGCTATCTGATTAACCCCGTCCCGTAGGACGGCGGGTGAAATGCCGGTGAACGTCTCCTGTATCTCATCGCCGTGCATGGAAATCATGTACGGGGGATATCCGCTCGGCAAGGCGGAGACGGAGTAATCGGGGTTTTCAGGAAGGTTTCTCCTAAGGACTTCCATCCCGTTTATGTAAGCGATCACCCCGCCGGTGTATCTGACTTCGATCAATAGAGAGGTGATCTCATCCGGATCGGGTATCTCGAACTGCCTTCGGAAATAGAAGCTGGTTACTTGGTTCTCATCCCTGAGCTTGATTCTCACCGGCGCTTTGATCGTCTTCCACCCTAGTTTCCAGGTCATATCGTCGGGATTTCCATAGTCATAATACATCCATTCGCTTTCGAGCGGGATGACCTCCTCTCTGGGTTCAAGGGCAGCCCAGGCGATGACGCTCAACAGAAGAAGAGATAAGGCGAAAACAAGTTGCTTCTTCATCTAAAACCTCCCTTCATATAAAATGATAGGATCGCTCATATTATCGCCGAGTGTAGCGGAGATTTTAAAGCTACCGTCCGCCGCTCAACGGTCATTTGTGGTCATTAGGTCATTTGGCTTCGCCGTCATTATTATAATGACTACAAATGACCATCAATGACAACAAATGACTACAGAGGATGGACGGCGGACAATAGCCATAGATACTACACTCAAGGGAAATAAGAGCGCCCCTATAAAATTAAAGAGGGCGCAGTTTCCTGCGCCCTCCATTGAACGTTTATGGGGTTGATGATTTTTCCTATTTCATCAACCTTCCTTTAATTCCTCCCCACAACACCGGCAGCTTTTCATTCACATCGACGGCCAGCGTCATCGGGAGAAGATAACCCACTGCATAGTGTATCAGGTTCTCAACTATCGGCGTGTTCGTCGCAACCTCCGACGCGGACTCGTTCTCCAAGCTCGTCACAATATAGAATCCCCTCCCATAAGGCAGCAATCCGATGCCCAGATCCTGCCCGTTGTTTATCGTCGCCAACACAATGAAATCCTTCGGCGCCTGCGTCCAGGCATCATCGAAATGGGCTCGTTCTACCTTGTTAGGTGTATCGAAAAGACCATCAACCTCATCCACCTTGGTCGGCTCAAAGGTTTCCGTTCCTCCTCTCTCCACTCCCAACAGAGAAACCGGCAACCACCCAGACTCACACGGCCTTCCCCCATCACTGTCCTGCCCTATGCTTATCACTATTCCCCCGTTCTCAACAAAGCTCTTTATCTTATCCTCTATCTCCTTGTTGAAAAAGTAGGCGTTCTCGCATATCTCCCCCTGCGCTATCCACAATATGTCGTAACTCTCCAGATCAGGCAATCCCCTGTCATTCGTCTTCGTATACTCAACCGTGTCGCCGTTAACACTGGTGAAATTCGATATGACAGGGAAAATGACGTCATGGACGTTTCCCGTCAAAACCAGCACCTTGACCGTCTGAGCCCAAGCCCAGCCCATCGTGAGGAGCATCAAAACGATGAAAATCAAAATCACCTTTCTCATGACTCTATCTCCCCCTTTCCAGATGGGGCAGCCGATAGGCCGCCCCATTGTTTGTTGATTTATCTCATCTCCTTCAAGGCACCCCATGTCAGGGCCGCTTTGCTAACAGGTGTGACGGCCGAGATGATCTCAAATGGAACCTCCAACCACTCATATGTCGGCGGATCGGTCTTACTCGCCTCATGTGTCTGCCCACTCCCCTTGTCGCTCCAGGAATCCCAGTGAGGTTTATCCGGTATGTCCGTCCCTGCAGTTCGGGCCACCTCCACTCCGTTTATGAATATCACGCAGGCGTCGTCATAGTCAACCCCCAGCTCCAGCTTGTTTATGGAGGAGGGATTGGATATGGTGAACCATGCTCTGGTGTAGATGGAGACGGTATTGGCGGCTTTGCTTCCTATCTCGGTGTTGTCATCTCCATCTCCATACCCGACGCCATATTTGGCGTCCTGCCACGATGAGTCGTCGAAATCGGGTTTCGTCCATCCTGTTGGATCATCCTTACTTGGCAGATCCTCCTTCGGCTCTATGGCTTTGCACGGGCTGCCTTCGTCGATCAAAATTTGATCATCCGCCTTCAGCTGGATGATCAGAGTCAGGTCGCTTGAGCCGGGCGAGTCGTTATAGACCGCTGCTGCAAGCAGATTGTCCCCCGCCTTTAGCGGCGCCGGATTGCCCGATAGCTGCATGGCAGCTTCGGCGAGACAAACCGCCAGGCTTAAAGTGAGGATGGTCATGAAAATCAAGGTTCTCCTTAACATCGCACTCCTCCTTAGTCCAAGTTTGTAGGAAATTATAATACAGATCCTGGAGAGAAACAAGGGTTTCATTCTTGATCGAGTTCAAAAGGGGTGTTATAATGGGGATCGTTCATCTTAAAAAAGGATGAAGGGCCGGAATCCCGTCAAGGGTAACGCCACGAAGGAAATCGGAGGTCAAAGGATGATACCCGTTTTCATAGCCGTTCTGTTTTGCGTGGGCTCAGAACGTCCGCGGATTCACGCTAGCGATGTGGTGTTCATGTATTCGGCCTCAGATCCCTCCCAGTATGACGCCTACTCCGGAACGGTTGTCGGATGGGGCGGTAGACCGCGCACGCGGGATCAAAGGGATATCGAGGCGTTCCGCGGACGGGTTGCTGAGGCTCATAGGCGCAAAATGCGCTACTGTGCCAGCGTGGATTTCCTGGTGGATTTCCGCGGGTTCATAGATTTTCGACCCGAAACCTTCATGGATGCCGTCTGTCGTGATCTGGACGGAAATCCCCTTCATGTCCCGTGGCTTTGGGATCACGAATATAAGGGCCACCCGGCATACTGGTTCTGCACGAACAACCCGAACTATCAGGCCTATTTGCGGGATCAGGTCGAGCGTGTCTGTATGGCTCCGATCGATGGGTTGCATATCGACGATTACAGCGGCACATCCGCCTGCTCGGCGTATAACGGCGGCTGTTTCTGTCCATACTGCATGGATGGGTTCCGTAGGTATCTAAAGGATCGGTTCTCCGAGAAGGAACTGAGGGAGATGGGAATAGAACAGGTGGAGAAGTTCGATTATCGCCGGTTTCTCAAAGAGCGTGGGATCACCGCCGAGCAGTTCCGAAGGGAAAGTTGGAGATGCCCTTTAGGCGATCTGTTTCAGGATTTCCAAAATCAGCAGATGAAGGAGGTGGTCGGCGAGATCTTCGAGTATGCTGAGAGACTCAGGGGGAGGAGACTGGTCAGAAGCGTGAACTCCAGCGCCTCATCACCCAGAACTTTGATCGTTGCACCCCTGATAGATTACTTCTGCGGCGAGGTTCCACATCACGCCTCAACCGCCGAGGTTCCCGTTGAGCCGGTCTTCGTGTTCCGAATGGTCGAGGCTCTCGATCGCCGCCAGACGGCCACGGCGGCCGGGCATGACTGGGCATGGATCAAGGCCAACGGGAAACCCGGTCTGGTTCGAACGTGGATCGCCCAGGCATATGCCTTCGGAAGCACCTTTATGGTTCCACATCGCCAGTGGTGCTACACCCGGGAGCTCGGAACACACTGGTGGTACGGCAGGCCGGAGGATTTCGCACATATCTACCGGTTCGTCCGAGAGCACGCACATCTGCTGGATGAATACATCTCACTCGCCGACACTGCTCTCATCTACTCCAATGCCAACTTCAGCGAGATACGCGACGCGGCGTTGAAGCTGGCTGAGGCGAACATCCCGTATGTGATCCTGGCGGCAGGGGATGAGAGCTTACCGTATCGCATAACTTCGGAGATGATCGAGCCATACGATTATCTCATCGCGGGATCAAAACCTCTCCCCGACGGTCAGGAGGAGATATTACAGACGGCCAATGCTAAGATCGTGAGATGGGAGGGATTAGATAAACTGCCGGATAAGATGAAGGGACGGATCACGGTGGATGGTTCAGATCCAGTTCGCATCTCCATTCGGCATAACCCCTGTTCCTCCGATTCGCCCCTCGTTTGCCATATCCTGAACCTGAATTATGACTTTGAGATGGACGATATTCGCCCCGCCGATGTGACGGTCACGATCGGGGAATCCATCTTGAAACGATCGGGACTCGACGTCCGTTTCGGCATGATCCACATGATCGGAGGCAAATCGGCTCGATTGCCGATTACAAAGGTCGACGAAGGGGTTAAATTTGAGATTAAAGGTCTGGGACTATGGGCGATCGTGGAACTGAAAGGAGGGAGGATATGAAAAAGAGGTTGAACTGGTATCGAGGTGCGTTCTGTAAGCTCCATTTCGACATGCATACTCCCGCCGAGGTGACGGATATCGCATCGGGATTCGATCCTGGCGAGTTCGTCCGTCGGCTGCAGATGGCTTCGCCCGACGCCATCTGCTTTTTTGCCAAAAGCGCCATAGGATGGTCACATTATCCCACGAGGATAGGCGCGATGCATCCACATCTGAAGCGGGATCTATTGGGCGAAGCGGTGGAGGCATGTCATAAGGCGGGGATAAAGCTGATCGCCTACTATTGCATCGAGATCCTGCCGCCGCCCATCGCTCAGGCGCATCCTGAGTATCTCATGCGGACGAAGGACGGAGAGCCTGTGCGGCATCAGAATAGATTCGTATCCTGCATCAACTCGCCCGTGCAGGAGGGACTGATACTGCCGCAGTTGAGGGAGATCCTCGAAGGCTACGACGTAGACGGGATCTTCTTCGACGGATTTCCCGCCCTGCACCAGATCTGTTTCTGTGAGGGCTGCCGCCGGAGCTTCGGTGGGGAGATACCGGATGGCCCCGACCATCCGGAATGGAGGGGGTTCCTCTCCTGGCAGCAGCGCCGTCTGGATGAGTGGTGCACTGAGACGGCTCGTTTCATCCATTCGATACGTCCCGATGTGATGGTGGGGGTCAATTGGCTTGCCGCCAACCGTTACGCCGATGAACCCCCTCCCGAGATAGATTATCTGACCGCCGACTACCCCGTCACCGATAACTGTTCGCTGGGAACATCCTATCAGCTCGCAGCCTGGTGCTGGCGAGAGATCCCCTGCGATGTGATGAACGCCAGAATGCTGCATTGGTGGTCGGATTGGACCTCCCGTCCCGCGGCCGCCCTGAAGAGCGAGTTCGCTTCATCTATAGCCTATTGCTCACCTTTATTTCTGGGGGATCTGCTTCCACCCGACACCTCCCTGCCTGATCTCCATGTGATGGAGCTGGCTGGAGAGGCGTTCCGATTCGCCCGGGAGCGGGAATCTCTCATTCACGAAGCGAGACCGATCGCCGATGTGGCCCTGATCAACAGCTTCACCGACCATTTGTTTACCAGCGGATCTCCATCGCGCGATGAGTCCGCACTTCGAGGGGCGTTCCTCGCGGCGGTGGAATCAGGTCATACGGTCCACATCCTGCTGGAATCCGATCTGAAGGAGCATCTAAGGGGCTACAAGATGGCTCTTATCTGCGAGACCGGATTTCTGGGTGAGGATGTCTGTGAGATAATTCGAAGATTTGTTGCCGACGGAGGAAGGCTGGTGGTCTGTGGGAAAGTGCCTTTGGGAACGGATGGTGACTCGCTCGAGGATGTGCTTGGGGTCAGAGTTGAGGGCGAAAGCGATGACGATCGTGCATATCTGAGGGTTCCGGACGAATATGCCGATCAGCTTTGGCCCGATTGGGAGCCGGTTCGTCCATGGGTTTTGGTCCATGGCAGATATCAGTTGACCTCGGCCGAGCGTGCAAAGGTGTTGACTCAGATCGTCGCTCCAGGGGCGAGATATCAGCTGGGGGCGCAAGCGCCGTCGCACTCTACGGAGTTCGCCGCCATCACGCTCAACGATTTCGGAAAAGGCAAGGCGGCCTTCTGCGTCTTGCCCTTGGCGGGCGATTACTGGAGGAGAGGCAATAGCGGTGCCAAATATATCCTGAGCGGCATGATCGATCTCGTCCTGCCAGACCGCACCGTCGAGGTGAAAGGCGATCTCTCCCTTCAGGTAGCCCTTGCTTTAAAGGAGAATGCCATGATCGTTCACCTGCTCTCCTATCACGCTGAACGCAGACCGGGTAATCCGCCGGTTGTGGAGAGGATTCCGCCGGTGAAGGAGATTGAACTGAGAATAAGGGTTGGCCGTTCGCCTACCTCTCTCATCCAGTTGCCTGAGGGCAGAAAACTGGATTGGGAGTTTGAAGAGGGCCTGTTACAGACGGTTGTACCGGATATGCACATACATACCGCCGTTCTCATCTCATTTTGAGGGGATGGTTCATATCCCTTGGGAATTACGGTAACACTTTTCTCGTAGAGCAAGGGTCGCTATCGTTCACGTATAATGTTACCAAAAGGGAGAGAGGAGAGGAACGAGGGATCGATATTTCGAATTGCGAATTTCGGATTTAAATTCGCGATTCGCATTTCGAAATTCGAAATCGGTGACCTCTCAGATCTCTGCTACACTTAACGATAATATGAGCGTTTTGACTTGTTTGGCGCTGCCGAAAAAACTACTCGTATTTTATCTTCCCCCAAGTTTCAGCTAACAGCTTGCCACCAGAGACAACAGCCATTCCTTCTGCATTCATATTCTGGATAATCTCATCTTCACTCAGAACACGGTCATAAATCGCAACCTCGTCAATTATACCCTTGAAATACTGAGGATCTGGAGTATAATCATCGAAACCTATATATCCCGTTTTGCTGAGACCAGCACCTGTCTTGGCTTCTGTACCTTCTAGGACTCCATCTATGTAGACTCTAAGAGTTGTGCCATCATGTGTTCCTGCAACGAAATGCCATTCATCTACTGGGAAAGTAGATGAGCTAAGAGCCTCAGTATCATCGAGCCAAAAAGCTAGGTGTTCAGGGTATTCAGAGACGTAAATGTAAAAATAATATCCTGCCCAATTTGCATCTGATTGTGTTACAATAGGGTCATAATCTCCGGTACCTCCCTCCCAACACACCCATGCAGTTATTGTCACTTTTTCTCCGGCTAGAGCGGGAACATTCCCTATTGCTACACAATCATCTTCCCCATCAAACTTCAAGGCCTCACCGAATTTCCCCTTAACTATTTGGGGGTCACCTTTAATAGTTCCGTCATTTTCGCCAAAAACGTCCTCAACGGTATGATCTTTAATCGTTTCCTCATCAAGGGACCAGTAGCTAACCAGCCCGTCTGTAACAACAGACAAAGCTTCTGCCACATTTGCATTCATAAAAGCTATTGTCATAACCGTAAGGGCAAAAGCTATAGTTAACACTTTGCTAGACATCTTAGGCCCTCCTTTTCTTCCTAGGCGGGAGGTAAACCCTTTGTCAAGAATTATAGCATCTTTTCATATCCATTGCAAGAAAAAGTTTTGACCTTTCTGACCTCTCCTCCTTCCCCTCCCCGACATTTTCTCATACACCTAACCTGATCTTGACGAAAACTTAGATCTGCGCTAGAATTTCGCCGGAAAATCGCTTCAGCCTTATTGGCTTAAAAAATCCAGGAGGACAAGCTTATGTCGAATCACGAATAGAGGTGCGAGTCCGGTTTGGGATTAGGCTTGGACCTCCTTGCGAGCCTTAAGCAAATTGGAATTCTACCATTGGGACTGTAGGTATAAGAATCGGAATGAGAGGTGTTGAATGAACTGGAAGGCGAGATGGATTTGGATGGAAGGTGAGGAGAAACCCAGGAATTTCTTCCTGATGTGCCGAAAAGGCTTTAAGCTCGACGGTGAGATCGCATCCGCTTCCCTGGCGATCACCGCCGACAGCCGATACGTGCTCTACGTCAACGGGGAACGCATAGGGCAGGGGCCGCCCAGGTCGTTCCCCTGGAGGCAGAACTTCGACTCATACGATATAAAACCTTACATCCCCTGGCGGGAACGTCGTGGCGGTGCTGGTCAACCATTACGGACACTCCACATTCCAGTACATCCAAGGGCGAGGCGGTTTGCTCTGCCAGGTCTCCTCCCCTGTTATCGATAAATTTCTTATGCGCCCGCTACAGGGATGATCCTTGATCGAACTCAGAGGAGGTGTTATAATGGGGATGATTTCAGGGGAAGTATGGAGGTGACGATGTGAGCAAAGGATCAGTTGTGATCGCCGTTATAGGGGGGATAATCCTGACAACCCTTTTAGCGATAGGGGGATACGGCGCAACGGGAGAGGGATCGACGCAGCAGATTGCAGGGTGGATATTGAAGGACTCAGGGGTCAAAGGCGGCCTTATCGTTCACATCGGCTGCGGAGACGGAAGGCTCACGGCCGCGCTACGACCGAACGATAGCTACCTCGTCCATGGATTGGACAGATCCCCCGAGAACATCGAAAAGGCACGGTCATATCTACGCTCCGAGGGCATCTATGGGCCGGTGAGTGTGGAGAGATGGGTAACGGCTCCACGACTGCCATACATCGACAACCTCGTAAACCTGATCGTGGTAAGCGGTGGCGAACGGGTCTCGGATGATGAGCTGCTACGCGTTCTGGCGCCCAACGGCGTCGCATATATCCGGGAGGGTGAAAGCTGGCGAAAGCTGATGAAGCCACGCCCCCGAGAGATCGACGAGTGGACTCACTATCTACACGCGCCGGATAACAATCCTGTGGCGAACGATACGTTCATCGGTCCGCCGCGCAGATTACAGTGGACGGGTGGGCCGAGATGGGCTAGACATCACGATCACATGGCAAGCATGAGCGCTATGGTGTCCGCCAATGGGCGGATCTTCTACATCATGGATGAAGGCCCTAAGGCCTCGATCAGACTTCCATCCGAATGGTATCTAACCGCGCGGGATGCGTTCAACGGAACCATCCTGTGGAAGCGACGTATCTCTCGCTGGTGGCCTCACCTGTTCCCGCTTAAGAGCGGCCCTGCTGTTCTACCGCGCCGGTTGGTCGCTGTAAGAGATAAGGTATACACCACCTTATCCCTGGAGGGTCCGCTCGTGTCGCTCGATGCGGCTACAGGTAAGATATTGAGAACCTATAAGGGCTCAGAGGGCACGGAGGAGATAATCTTCTCCGACGGTGTTCTGTTTGTGGTCTCCGATCCAAATTTCAGGAAACCGCTGGAGGGGTTTCACCAGCAATGGTCAAACTGTTGGGTTGCGAGAAACCACCGCAGCGAGGAGTTCGCTTGGAAGGGGAGGGAAAGATTACTGCTGGCGATCGAGGCCGATACCGGCAAGTTCCTATGGCGTAAAAAGATGCCCATAGCCCCGCTTACGCTGGCCGTTGACAGGGACAGGGTTTACCTCACATCCACCGACACCATCATCGCCTTGGACCGGAGAAATGGCGAGCAAGTGTGGACGTCCGAGAGGGTTCCGCGCAGAAACACAACGGCGATCGCTCCAAGGCTCACACTACATCACGGCGTTATCCTCTACCACGGCGGCATCAAGAGGGACGTGATCGCGCTATCCGCTGAGACGGGCGAGACCCTCTGGAAGGGGCAGATCCAGCCGTCCAGCCACTTCTGCCCATGGGACATATTGTGTATTGACGGAATCGCCTGGTCGGGTGCTATAGCGGGCGCTCGACATTCCGGTGAGTTCGTCGGCCTCGACGTTAAAACCGGTGAGGTGGTTAAGCGATTCCCGATGGACGCCAAGGCGTTCTGGATGCATCAACGCTGTTACCCGAGCAAGGCGACCGTGCGATATCTGATCCCATCGCGAACCGGCACGGAGTTCATCGATCCAACTACCGGGCATTGGCTTATCCACCACTGGGTGCGGGGCGGCTGCATCTACGGCGTCATGCCCTGTAACGGGCTTCTATATATCCCCCCGCATTCCTGTGCCTGCTACCTGCAGTCCAAGCTGAACGGTTTCTGCGCGCTCGCTCCGGCAGCCAATTCTCAGAGAACCATCGCCGCCGGACCGCGTCTGGAGCGTGGGCCGGCGTATAACGCCATCGAGGAGAGCGCTGTCGTTCGAGAGGATGATTGGCCCACCTTCCGACATGATGCGGCGCGTAGCGGCCATACGAAGGGTATAGGCCCTATCTCACTCCAACATGTCTGGACGGCTAAGATCGGCGGGAAACTCACGCAGCCCGTAGTTGCCGGAGACAAGCTTTACCTCGCTTCCGTGGATGAGCACACGCTTTATGCCTTGGATGCGGAGAGGGGTGAGGAACTTTGGACGTTTACCGCTGGGGGAAGGATTGACTCGCCGCCGACGATCTATAAAGGACGTGTGCTCTTCGGATGCGCCGACGGGTATATCTACTGCCTGCGAGCTTCAGATGGAGCGCTGGCGTGGCGCTTCAGGGCCGCTCCCGATGAACGAAGACTTGTCTCCTATAATCAGGTGGAATCGGTATGGCCTCTACACGGCAGCGTGCTCATACAAAACGGCATCCTTTACGCCGTTGCGGGACGATGCATGTTCTTAGATGGCGGTATGCGATTGGTACGGCTCAACCCCGAAACGGGTGAGCTGCTCTCAGAGACCGTCCTGGATGATAAGGATCCCACCACTCACAAGAACCTCCAGACCAGGATGCGTGGGAAGCAAATACCCGTGGCCCTTCCCGATGTGCTTTCCAGCGACGGCAAATACATTTACATGCGAGCCCAGCAGTTCAGCCTGGAGGGCAAGCGGACGGCTCTCGACCAGGGTGACGCGCCCGATCAAGGCGGTGAGGGAACTCATCTCTTCTGCCCGATCGGCTTCCTCGACGGCTCGTGGTGGCACCGCGCCTACTGGATATACGGAAGGAACTTCGACGAGGGATGGGGCGAGTGGTACCGAGCCGCTAAATTTGTGCCGGCCGGCAGGATACTCGCTTTCGACGAGCGCAACGTCTATGGATACGGTCGTGATCCCCAATACCTGTGTAACTCCTCGGTGCTGGAATATCGGCTGTTCTGTGCCGATAAGAGATTTGACCCAACGGCGGCACCCCGTCTCAAGAAGGCACTGAGGGTCACCGTGGATTGGCGGAAGTTGGACGCTCTCCCGGAGGAGGAGTTAACCATCGTTAACTACCGGTGGAAGGTGGAGCATCCTCCCTTGCTGGTTCGCGCCATGGCGTTGGCCGGCGATAAACTCTACGTGGTAGGACCGCCCGATCTCGTCGATGAAAGGGAGGCATGGGGGCGTTCGACGGATCCGGAGATCAAGGCGAAGTTGGAGGCGCAGAACGCCGCCCTTAAAGGCGCTTACGGTGGGCTTCTATGGGTCGTATCGTCCCAAGGCGGTGAGAAATTGAAGGAGCTTAAGCTCGATACCATCCCCGTATTCGACGGGCTGATAGTTGCCCGCGGTCACCTGTATCTCTCCACCATAGACGGCCGCGTTATGTGCATCGGGGGGACGACGCGAGGGGAATAAGAGAGCGCCCCAGGCAACACCTCTTCCCTAAGCCTGGGGCTCCTCCCTCACGAGACCGCTTTCCCTAACACATCTAGGCTTCTCCCCACCAGTATCTCCTCGATATCATCCGCGTAGAGCGAGGAGCTGGGTTCATATCCCCCCTCGCTGAATGCCCTCCTCGTCGGGAGATATCCCAGGGAATCGTTGGCCTGCTCCAGGATAAAGGTGTGTGACGCCGGCGATCCCCTTTTGATCTGCAGCCCGATCTCAACGAACACCTCTCCCGGCAGTCCCAGGATCGCTATATCTCCTATGGCGATGGCTTGTATCTCCGTTCGGCGAAACTCCTCCGCCATTTCGCTCAGGGTTACGATCTTCCGCGCCTGGATCCAATCCGGACGAAATGTGGATGGGCTGGGGGTTTGTGGGTTTTCCAAAATCCTTCGAGCCGTCGCTATCTCCTCCTCCGTGACCTTACGATAGGGAAGCTCTACATCCTCACGGACGACCTTCACGCTCAGATCCGCTCGGAACTCCCGCATGCGACCCAATGCCCTCAAGGTCTCCCCTGCCAGTATCATCCCCATCCGGCGAGCGTGTTCCAGCCCTTTGAGCGATCTTCCCCCGAAGACGTCTATGTGATTGATATCTCCGCAGGTTCCCGTCCCGAAGAGCACGACGAAATCGCCTTCAAGAGCGTTTCGGAGGGATCGTGCCAGGTAAGCGGGATAATCCGCCGACATTTTCGTCCCGCCGATG
>Ga0190363_1001286_pt1 | contig 14866 bp, 16 predicted proteins | sample 48721867_MG_FD_161272 | JGI IMG/M metagenome (GOLD analysis project Ga0190363, IMG submission 161272) | Hydrothermal vent microbial mat bacterial communities from Southern Trench, Guaymas Basin, Mexico - 4872-18-6-7_MG | ecosystem: Environmental > Aquatic > Marine > Hydrothermal vents >...
TCTAACCCCAATTTTTCTAAGTTCATCGATCTCCCTTGGCTTTAGAGCGACACACTCCACAATCAGGGGGCCGTACCACTCACCCTTTCCAGCCTCATCCGTCCCAAGGATATATGTGTATTCGTTTTCAATCTTCAGTATCTCATCGATAATCCTCCTCATCTCTGAACTGTCATTATAAACCAGCCTCCCGGATTTATAGAGTATCATCTCAATACCCCTATCCTTTACCCTGAGGAGCTCGTATCTACTCTTTACGGGAATCCTTGACAATCCATATTCCTCTATATAGCTCTTTAATCTCTCTATCTCCTCATCTTGCAGAGTGATGGAAACTGGCATATTATGTAAATATTACTCTGTACTACCAATATATCATAAGATGAGTCCGAGAATAGACCCGTGGGGTACAAATGATATAGAAGATTACAGAAACCTCTTTGATGGGTTTGGTATCGAATCATTTGAAAGGTTCAGAAGAAAGCTCTCTGATAACAGGTATATACGGAGAGGAATCATCTTCGGGCACAGGGATTTCGATAAGATCATGAATTCTATTCAGAAGAGAGAGAGCTTTGTAATGATGACTGGTTTAATGCCCTCCGGGAAATTCCACCTTGGCCATAAGATGGTTGCCGATCAGATCATCTTTTATCAGGAGATCGGCGCGGAGATCTTTCTATGCAGCGCAGACCTTGAGGCCTACGTTGTTAGGGGAATGGACCTGGAAACGGTAAGGAATATCGCCACAGAGGAATATCTGACAAATTATATGGCATTGGGTCTGAAGGAGAAGAATTTAAGGTTCTGGTTTCAAACCGATTATGTTACCCCGTATTACAGGCTTAGAGACATGCTCTCGAGAAAGGTAACCTTCAGTGAATTGAATGCCATATACGGTGATCTGACCCCCGGAAAGATATTCTCTGTAATAACTCAGGCCGCCGATATCCTGCATCCCCAGCTGGAAGAGTTTGGAGGCCCGAGGCCAACCGTAGTTCCAGTGGGGGCGGACCAGGATCCACACCTAAGATTAACGAGAGATCTGGCATCGAGATTTCAAACAGAGTTTCGCTTTATTTTGCCATCCTCCACGTACCACAGATTTATGAGAGGCCTCCATGGGGGAAAGATGAGCTCCTCGGATCCGAAGTCTTATATCGCATTGACCGATGAGCCGAAGGATGCGATAAATAAGATAATGAACGCAAAGACGGGTGGGAGGGCAACGGTAGGCGAACAGAGAGAGAAGGGGGGAATCCCGGGAGAGTGCATGGTATATGATCTTTTCCTTTATCATTTAATTGATGATGATCATAAATTGAAAAGGATATATGAAGATTGTATTTCAGGAGCTAGAATATGTGGGGAGTGCAAGGCAAACTGCGCGGAATTGATGGTCAATTTCCTCAGAAAGCATCAGAGGAGGAGGGAAAAAGCCAAGGATGCTGTTGAAAGGATTTTGGGGAAAAGATAATAAAGAACATTCATCTACAACAACCCCCACAACCACATCCACGATCATCCAGGAGGAGAGATATGCCTTCTACATATTTCACAACAATAAAGGAAAACCGTGCTTAGCAGAGCTCGATTTCCTGAAGAGAATATCGATTTAAGGCATTTGTCGGTTACTCCGGTGATGACTATACAGGGAGGAGTACAGAGAAAGCAGTTAAGTCGTGCGTCGATTGCAGGTGCCCCGCATAACTGGCAGATCCCAATAACATTGGCCTTAGTGAGGATGCAATAGTTATGAGCCCAGGATCATTCCATAATGTCCCTCTTCATCCTTTCATATTCCTCTCTCGTTATCTCCCCCTTCACATATCTTAGCTTGAGAATCTTCAGTAGGTCCTCATCAACGCCTTCCTTTCTAGTTTCCATCTTGGAAATTCTATATCTTCTGGACTCCTCCCCATCCATGCCCTCGAACCTGCCGTCTATGCCCTTCTGTATCGTGCTCGAAATCGCCGGAGCTTCATCGTTGGGTATTGCTCTCAGCATCAGATCATGGGAGAGGAACCTCATCTTTACGGCAATGGTTGAGTTAAGTATGCCCCTGTGAACGATTACGTTTCCCATGTCCGAGTACCTGAAATCCTTGTTGGTGGCAGTAAACCCAAAGAGCTTCGGTCTCCTTATCATTACTCGCTCAGTGGTTACTATAATCGAGTCTGGTGTGAGCAGTTGTTCTATCCTTGCCTGCCTGACTGCATGTAAAACCTTTTCCCCGGGGATGAGCTCTTTCTTGACATCCTCTGGCACATCAATTTTCTTGCCGCAAAAAAAGCTCTTAATGCCCATTTTATTAATATACTGTTGAAGTACGAATATAAATATTTTATATGAGACTCCGAGAATCTCCCGGTGGAATGGTTTCGTTTCTTCGTGAAGCTTCATCGAGACATCATCTGTTTAAACACTGCTCAGCGTGGTAATCCCCTCCGGGATGACCAGCACCTTCGCATTTTTTCCCGTAATTTCAAATGCCTCTTTCAATGCATCGTCTGGCGTTTCACTGTATCTCAATCTGAATGTTTCCTCTACCTCCTCCCTCGGCATCTCCGAAACGAGAAATATGTTAGCCTTTTCCAGTGCCTTTAGATGATAGTAGGCTTTATGCCCACCAATTATAAATTCTTTTTTCAGTTCTTTTTGCATCTCCTCTTTTGTTTTGAATCTCTTCATCCATCTGTGATAGTTCCGATGTCCTATGCCATTTCCCACCCCCTCCCTGCATTCTGCCACGAGGATAATTGCCCCATTGTCTTTAACGACATTCAATCCGAGATGCAGGGCCTTGTATGCCTGATACAGGTCTATATCGTGTGGTGAGCCATTTGCAGATGTAACTACTATGTCCGCCCTTTCTTTTGCATGTACCTTATAGATCCTATCTACGAGTGCCGCCCCATTCCTAAGAACCGAATCGAAATCCCCGGAAAACGCCCCCACTATTCCGTCTTCGGTCTGAACAACATTGATGGTGAAATCAACACCCGCAAGCCTTGCCGCCTCCGTCATGTTTTCATACATCGGATTCCCGTCCAGGACCCCGGGTTTGGAATTTGGATGGAAGAAATTTCTCTTGTAATTTTGTTGAATTGTGGAATAACTGCACACCCCCGGAAGTACACTTTTTCTACCACCCCCATAACCAGCAAAGTAGTGAATCTCCACATCCCCCGTTAGAATTTTTACATCTGCCTCGTGAAAGGCTCTCTTGACGCTTACCTCTGTTCCCCTTGATGTGGTTCCTATATAAACGAAGTCATCCCCCCTGCAGTCATTACTTATGTAACTAATTCTGGATACGACTTCCTTTCCCAGTAAAATCTCAGCCTCCTCTTCCTTTACCGAGCGGTGGCTCCCTGTAGCAAAGATTATCAGGATGTCCTCGTCCTTTATGCCAGAGGAGTATAACTCCTCCAGCAGTGGAGGTAGGATCCTGTCAGTTGGACACGGCCGCGTATGGTCATCAACAACTATAACAACCTTGTCTTTCTTCTTCTTTTTCCTTATAATCTCTCCAATCCTCTCGGTACCCACTGGATTCCGAAGCGCCTCCCTGATTATCTCCTCGGGTTTTTTCTCTGGCTCAAATTTTCTTGGCCTGAGAACACCCAAAAGGTTCTTCTCCGGAACATCAATAAACAATTCCCTTTTTCCGTATGGCAGTGATATTTTCATTTTATCCCTCACTAAAAAACATAGACTAAAGCGGCAAGAACGCAACCGAATTTTCCCTCTGGAATGGATAGAGATTCCGTTACGATCTTAATCTTCCCCAGTTTTATTCCTCTCACTCTTGCCATCTCATGGAGTTTTTTCTGGATTCCCACCCTCACCCCCTCCTCAGTTTCATTATTATCCTCTGCCACAATACCAAATTTCTTGTTTGAGAGGGCATATCCAACTCCGGCAGAGATCCTGCCAGATGTGCCCTGTACCTTGGAGAGGACAGTAAATGTTATCGTCCCCGGCTCTATCGGAATTGGTTCTATCTCCTCCGCACCCTCCGGGAGAATGGAAGAAACGGGAACGATATTACACTGTCCTATTCCAGAATCCACCAAGGCGCTATCGAATGCGTTCATGAGGGAAATTTCACTGAGTCCCTTCCCAGAGGTTAGAAAGAATTTTTCTGGCAGAGGATTCATTTTATCGTTTTTTATTTTTATCTACTGATATATAGTTATTTTGGATTGGATCGATTAAAATGGAAATTTCAGAGGAGATTGAGCTTAAGGGCCACATTATCGATTCTATGATCCTCCCGAGGGTTTTGGACACCATAATGGATATGGGTGGGGATTTCGAGATCCTTCGATTGGATGTGGGCAAAACGAAAGTGGATGAGAGTTATTGCAGAATTCGTGTTAAGGGCCCGTCCGAATTATTTGATGAGCTTGAAAGGCTTGGGGCATTACTCCCCCGAAAGGATGTAAAAACCGTTCCGGCACCAGGAGACAAGGTATTGCCGGATAACTTCTATGGAACTACGCATCACCCAACCTATGTCTATCTCAATGGAGACTGGAGGATGGTTGAAAACCTGGAGATGGACTGCGTGATAGTCATTGAGGGAGATAAAGCGATATGTAAGCGTCAGGGTTTGGTCAGGAAGGGGGATTTAGTTGTCGTCGGTTTAGATGGAATTAAGGTAGATGCCCCTCAAAGATCGAGAGAACCCCAGGACATCTTTGGTTTCATGTCCAGCGAGGTATCGCCCGAAAAACCACTAATCTCTTACATCAAGGGCCTAGCTAAGGAGATGAAGAAACTCAGGGATGAGAAGGGATTCATCATTCACGTTGTTGGAACGGCAATGGCACATACCGGGGCAGATAAAGCCCTGATAGATTTAATTAGAATGGGTTATGTGCAGGCCATTTTCACCGGAAATGGTTTCGCCGTGATGGATATCGAAAAACAGCTCTTCGGAACGACCCTGGGTATGGATGAAAAAACGGGAAGGGTTCTGAAGAGAGGTTATAAAAATCATTTAGTAGCAATAAACGAGGTACATAAGGCGGGAAGCATCAAGAAAGCGGTTGATAAAGGGGTACTCAAGGGAGGAGTAATGTACGAATGTGTTAAGCATAAGATACCCGTTGTAATTGGCGGCTCAATCAGAGACGATGGCCCCCTGCCGGATACCATAACAGATGTTATGAGGGCTCAGGATGAGATGAGAAGATATGTCCAGAGGGCAGATATGTGCATGATCTATGCCTCAATGCTCCACGGCATTGCTACAGGGAATATGTTACCATCAAGGGTAAAAACAGTCATAATCGATATAAATCCCTACGTCGTGACGAGGCTTCAGGACAGGGGAACTACCCAGGCCCTGGGTATGGTGACTGATCCGGCCGTTCTGTTGCCGCAACTGGTCGAAGAACTGAAAAAACTGGAATAAATTCATACCATCTCATCCAATGCGGCAACTGCCTCCGGGTTTGCGAGTGTGGATATGTCTCCGATCGGCTCCCCCCTTATCTTTGCCTTTATAATTCTCCGCATTATCTTTCCACTCCTCGTCTTCGGGAGGTCTTTAACGAAACCTATCATCGATGGCTTTGCGATGGGTCCTATCTCCCTGCCCACGTGATTTCTCAGTTCATCCTTTAGATCGGGGGATGGATTAACATCGCTTCTTAGGATTACGAGAGCCGCTATTACCTCCCCCCTTACCGGATCGGGTTTTCCAACGACTGCAGCTTCTGCAACCTTTGGGTGGCTGACCAGGGCAGATTCAACCTCCGCGCTACCTATCCTGTGTCCCGCAACATTGAGGACATCGTCTTCCCTGCCCTGTAACCAGAAGTAACCGTCCTCATCTTTTCTCGCTACATCGCCAGTCAGATAAACCCCTGGGAATGTACTCCAATACTGTTTCACGTATCTCTCCGGGTCCTTATAGAGGGTTCTGAGCATTGCCGGCCAGGGTGTTTTTATTACTAAGTGACCACCCCTTCCCGTAACGGGTTCCCCATCGTCATTCAGGACATCTGCCTCAAAGCTCGGGAATGGTTTTGTTGCAGAGCCAGGTTTTAATGGAGTGATCGGCAGGGGGGTAAGTATAAAGCTCCCAGTCTCCGTCTGCCACCACGTATCCATTATCGGACACCTCTCCCTTCCAATCTTCTTATAATACCATATCCATGCCTCGGGATTTATTGGCTCACCCACACTTCCCAGTAATCTCAAAGAACTTAGGTCGTGTCTCTTGGGCCATTTGTCGCCATATTTCATGAACATCCTGATCATTGTCGGCGCAGTATAGAAAACAGTTACCCCGTGTCTTCCCACCATGTCCCATATCCTGTCCGGTTTTGGATAATCTGGTGCCCCCTCATACATTATAGATGTTGCACCCAGCATTAATGGCGCATAGACTATATATGAATGCCCGGTAACCCAACCGATATCCGCGGCGCACCACCACCGGTCGTCATCCTTCAGGTCGAAGACATATTTGAGTGTTGCGTGGGTTCCAACAGCATAACCCCCGTGAACGTGAACAACACCCTTTGGCTTCCCCGTTGTTCCGGATGTGTACAGGATGAAGAGTATATCCTCGGAATCCATTATCTCCGTATCGCAGACAACACTCTGCCCCTCTATGAGCTCATCCCACCAGATATCTCTGTCTTCATACATCTCAATCTCATTCCCGGCACGTCTAACAACGATTAAATGCTCGACCGATGGGGCATCCTTTAAAGCCTCATCTGCACTTTCTTTTAGAGGGATAACCTTGCCTCTCCTATAAAAACCGTCCACGGTAATGGCTATCTTTGCCCCGGCATCATTTACCCTCTGTCTAAAGGCCCTTGCACTGAACCCGGAGAAAACTACAGAGTGTATTGCTCCGATCTTTGCACAGGCTAACATCGCTATCGGCAACTCCGGGATCATCGGTAGATAAATACTAACCTTGTCGCCTTTCTTTACACCCAGACCTTTCAGGGCGTTGGCAAATTTGTTTACCTCTCGGTACAAAGAGTAATATGTTATCTTTCTTATCTCTCCGGGTTCGCCCTCCCAGATATAAGCGACCTTGTTCTTTCTCCACGTCTTCATATGCCTGTCCAGTGCATTATGCACGATGTTAAACCTCCCCCCGATAAACCACTTCGCGTGGGGTGGATTCCATTCAAGAACATTATTCCATGGTTCGAACCATTCCAGCTCCCTCCCCATCTCACCCCAGAACCAGTTTTGATCCCTTGCTCTCTCAAGCAATTCATCATAGGTATTGATCCCTCTATCATTCATCCATCTCTTGATGTTACTGTTATTTACAACATCGTCAGAAGGGTTGAATATTCTTTTCTCCTTTAGTAAAGCCTCCAATTCCTTTGTCATCAATTTCACCTCATTATAAGCAATAAAATATTATGTTTAGGATATAAATATTTTCGGTTTTTTCCCTTCCATCCTCGTTATGCACTCACACCTTTTACTTTTCTTAACAGTTGAGACTCTTGGGTTTTCTGAACTTCTGTGAATCTTGTCCGTCGAAGCCTCTCCGGGCTCAGCCAATAACACACAAGATCGTCTGAAATACTATTTAGAAACAGCCATTGGATACAAAATAGGGATAATGTTTATATATGAGCTCGCTATAAATACTTTACTGAAACTCGGAAAAAATGAGCATCATCAAGGCATGTATGAGGTGCTTCAGCAAGAATGTCAAGAGACATCTCCATCACGATAAAGTGGAGCTCAATTATTTTCCCCTCATTATGGATTGGGTCTGCGAGGATTGCGGATATAGGGGAATCCCCATCGTATTCTGTAGTGAAGAGGACTATGAGAGATTTATCTCGATCGCTGAATCTCATAAAAGTAATAGAGATAAGGGAGATTAGCCAGGGTAGTCGGGGTAAGCAAAGGTGCAGGGATCCTGGGGTTAAAAGAGGGAATGACTGGTAAAGAGGCCTTGGATCCCCTCTCTACCTGATCTGGATATCCCTCAGGACGGGAAACCCCTTTCTGATCTCTCTAACCATTTTCCAGTCAATCCTGCACCGGAGTATCTCCTCCCCCTCATCACCGAGTGTGAGTACCTCCCCCCAGGGGTCAACGGCTATGGACCTCCCGAAATATTCATTTACTGTGTCTCTACCAACCCTGTTACAGGCGATAACAAAGAACTGGTTCTCTATCGCCCTCGCTTTAATTAGGGGTTCCCAGTGCTTCTTCCTGAGCGTTGGAAAATTTGCACAGATTAATACGATATCTGCATTATTCTCCATAAATTTCCTAAATAATTCGGGAAACCTGAGGTCATAGCAGGTTGCTAACGCGATTCTTCCAAATTCTGTTCCTATCACGGATATATCATCTCCAGCGGAGAGGTAATGCTTCTCCCGATCAAAGAGGTGGATCTTCCTGTATTTTCCGATAACGCCGGTGCTATCTATTAGAACAAACGTATTATAGAGCCATCTGTTGCTGTCTTCTACGATAGAACCGGCAACTATCCTTTTTCCACAGATATCGGATATTCTCTCTACCGTTCTCCCATTTAGTGGTTCGGCCAGGTCAGCCAGGTTATTGAAATCAAAACCGGTCGTGAATAACTCCGGGAATAATATGAGATCTGCAGTTGATTCTTCAATTATTCCAATAGCCTTATCCAGGTTAGCCTCCTTGTTTCCCAGTTCTATGTCTATCTGTGCAAGTTCTACGAGCATTTTTAACCAATCTCTTTTCTAACCGCCTCTGTTGTGGGTTCAATTACGGTTGGTTTATTCGCAAATCTTGGAGAAATTTTCTTCAATTTTGACAGATGGTAGTTAATCGTTGCATCCGGATCCTTCAGGATATTTCCGGTTATTATACATGCTACTCTCTCATTTTTATCTATCACCCCGGATTCCCTCAATTTCTTTGCCCCGGCTACAGAGGCTGCTGATGCTGGCTCGCAGCCTATTCCAGAGCCATCTACTACGGCCTTTGAATCCATGATCTCCTGATCCGTAACCTCCTCAACCAGACCATTGGTTAGTTTTATCGTCCTCAATGCCTTTTTCCAGCTTACGGGGTTGCCTATCTTTATGGCGGTCGCTATCGTCTCTGGGTTCTCTACCGCCTCTAACCTGGGGAGATTCTCCTTCCACGTCTTGTAGAAGGGATCCGCGCCGGATGCCTGTATTGATGCAATTCTTGGAATTTTATCTATTAATTCCAACTCCGCAAGCTCATGGAGTGCCTTACCAAAAGCAGATGTATTGCCCAGATTACCCGCCGGAACGATAACCCAATCTGGTGGATCCCAGTCAAATTGTTGAATCAACTCAAAGATTATACTCTTCTGTCCCTCGATCCTCCAGGGGTTGATCGAATTAAGTAGGTACATCTTTAATTCGCGTGAAGACTCCTGCACGAGAGACATCGCATCATCGAAGTTTCCTTTAATCTGCAGGACCCTAGCACCGTAAGCCATTGCCTGTGAGAGCTTGCCAAAGGCAATCATCCCCTCTGGAATAAAAACAACAGATTTCATTCCCGCGAGAGAGGCATATGAAGCTAAAGAAGATGCCGTATTTCCCGTAGATGCACAGGCGACAACCTTCATCCGGAGCCTCTTTGCCTCGGAGATTCCGGATGTCATTCCCCTGTCCTTAAATGAGCCCGTGGGATTTTCGCCCTCGTGTTTGAGGAAGAGATTCTTTATCCCGGTATACTGCTCAACTTTCTCATGACGGTATAGATTTGTGTTACCCTCAGGTCTCGAAACTATATCTTTATCCGGGATGAGGGGGTTAATGAGCTCGCGAAAACGCCATACCCCGCTCCTGTACGGGAATCTCCTCGAGCCCAGTCTCGAGTTGAATAATTCCCTGGATACCCTCTCTCTGAGAGAATCGAGGTCAAGGATAACATCCAACAGGCCTCCGCACTCACATCTATTGGTAATTCCCTCTTTTACAGATCTGCCGCATTCAATACACTTAAGTTCGATTTCCATTTTTGTTATTATTTATCATCAGAATAATATAATATCATGGAGGATAAAATCAGGGCATTATTCTTTGACATCGACGACACCCTGTATGACAGTACCCTACAGGCAAATCTGGCAAGAGAGAGTGCAATAAAGGCGATGATAGAGGCCGGCTTGGATGTAAATGAAGAAAAAGCCATGAGCTCGTTACGGGAAATTGTGAGGAAATTCGGTTCTAATTATTCCTATCATTTCGATGAGCTCCTTAAGAAATTTGGTTATGATCCTAATCCAAGGATAGTTGCGGCTGGTGTCGTCGCCTATCACACAACTAAAATAGCCTACCTGGTCCCCTTTCCAGATACAATTCCCACCCTCCTCAGGTTAAGAGATTTGGGTTACAGGCTGGGAATCATAACCGATGGAATCTCTGTAAAGCAGTGGGAAAAACTAATAAGGCTGGGTCTGCAGCATTTTTTCCATTCAGTTACTATCTCCAGTGATGTTGGGAGGGAAAAACCAGATCCAGAGATCTTTAAAATTGCCATTAAAAACGCCGGGTGTAAACCAAAGGAAGCGATCATGGTTGGGGATAGACCTGATAAGGATATATCGGGAGCCAATAAAGTTGGAATGGTAACCGTTCAGATCGCGAAGGGAAAGTACAGATGGGTGAAACCGAGAGATGAATCTGAGAAACCAGACTATACCATATCCACTCTGGCAGATATCCTGGATATATTGAAAAGAACTTAGTGCAAACTCCCATTCCCACCCTCCGGTTTTTATTTCCAGAGACAGATAATTATTTTAATATGGACGTATTAATAATTGCCGGGAGCAGATCCGATCTGAGGGTCGTTGAGAAGGCCGAGAAGGTTTTAAGAGAAAACAAGATCTCACACAGTGTAGAGTATTGCTCCTTCCACAGGGAGCCGAAAAGGCTCGAAGAACTGGTAAAAAATTCGGATGCCAAGGTCTTTATCTGTATTGCCGGTCTATCCGCTGCATTGCCCGGAGCTGTTGCTTCATATACAGAGAAGCCGGTTATCGGCGTTCCCGTTTCAGCAAAGCTCTCTGGTTTAGACGCATTATTAAGCATTGTGGAGATGCCCGAGGGCGTTCCGGTTGCCTGCGTCGGGATCGACAACGGGGCGAATGCGGCATATCTCGCGATGAGAATTCTGGCTCATCATTAACGGTGTCCTCAATGAGCAATTTACCGGTAATTTTACTGGTCATTCTGGGTTACTTGTTAAAAAGATTGAATATTGTCAGGAGGGAATTTGCTGATTCTATGATCAGACTGGTATTCTACGTCTTTCTGCCTGCCACTTTATTCTACTCTCTAATACAATTAGAGCTAAAAACCGGGCTATTACTCCTGCCATTGGCCGGGATTTTTGTTTCCTCATCCTGCTATGCAGCCGCTTATCTGATTAGGAATCCCCTCCGGATGGAAAAAAAGACAGAGGGATCCTTCCTTATTACCTCCGGTATGATGAATCAGGGCCTGTTTATGTATCCGTTCTTTCTCACGTATCTGGGCACCAACGGTTTAAGCTATGTTGCCTTTTACGATATTGGACAGGCATTTCTGGGCCTAACCCTGGGGTATTATATCGCAATCAGATATGGCAATAGACCCGCCAAAGCTGAGAATGTTCTGAGGAACATGTTGGGCTTCCCATCCCTGTGGGCATTCTCGTTCGCCCTGCTGGTAAATTATCTCGGATTCTATTCATCGATTGGGGCAATAATCCCATTGATAGAGATCCTACATAATTGCACAACACCCCTGATCATGCTCTCCCTTGGAATATTCCTCGAGCCGAGAATTAGAAAACCTGATGCAATGTTGAGCGTAATATTTATCAGATTCGTGTTTGCCATGGGGATTGCAATTCTCTTCTCCCTCCTCTTTAATCTCAACGAGCTGGGGAGAATAACGGTTTTGGTCGCATCTACGGCGCCTCCCGCCATGCTAACCCTGGTTTATGCCGTCGAGGAGAAACTCGATGTGGACTTTACCTCCAAATTGCTGTCAATCTGTATCTGTATCGGTTTGATCTATACGCCCCTATTGTTTGCATTGCTCTGACCCGGATCGAGACATGGTTAATCATACATTAGTATAATTTCATGTATTTATAAAGAATAATGTTCAATAATTATGTATATTCATATTCCCATATCCCCTCCTGTGAGCCTAACCGCTTACGGGGGGAGGGGGTGGGGGTGGTTGACGATGTTTTACCTCCATAAAAAACACAGGCTACATCGAAGTAATCCTTCGATTATCCATGACTGCAGATCTGATTCTAAATTCCTTGCGCCCTCTACGGAGTTTAGGTCTACCACCCCCGCTTCATACAAAAGAATACCCGGGTGGTTGATTTGGCGGATTCCTGATCAATGATCATTACAGCGGCAGGGTCAGATTCACATCGACTATATGTTGCGGTTCGGGCTCTAAATTTTTCATGCTGGTTAAGTACCAACGATAGAAACAACGAAACGACCACAACCACCACAACCATCGCATAACCTGAAGAAAATGCTCAAATTTTATCAATCACCTAAGCAAATTCCAATCGATTTCTACCTCGCATACAGATAGTACTTACGTTCAATTTCTTTAATTTCTTCCTTAATCTCTTGTCATTTGTGCAGATTATCACATCTCTTTTGTTTCTCTGTGCAAAGTCGATTATGAATCTATCCACCCTTCCATGACTTTCTATCACCTTGATGTTTTTCTTTTCTATCAGCTGTAAGGCAATCCTTGACGCTATTTTATCCCTTCCCTTACTCCCCTTATCTCTTTCAATCCTCTTCAGCTCTTCCACAACTCCAGCTAATGTAAAAAGCTCATATTTTTCCGGAACAAGTCTTTCGATCTCCTGGAATATCTCAATATTCTCCGTGTAGGGGATCATCAAAAAATTTGTGTCTAACAATATCTTCTTTTTATCCATTATTCCCTGACAATGCCGTAACCAATCAATCGCCATCTGGCTCCAAAGCGTCTGCTTATTGCCACCGAGTCACCCTCTTCTACACAAACGGGAAGCTTTAGCACAATTTCGCCCCTTTTTGGATCTACAACCCTGCCGATAGTTATGGCACACCCGGCCGACAACATTAAAATCTCATTCTTCTCAATGGGTTTTATCGTGATCTCCTCCCTGGCGCTTATAACCCTTTCCAGCAATTTTATGTCCAGTATTAGCCTTTCCCTTGGAGGTGGCAGGGTTCCGGGTAAACCCACCACATTCCCTGATAAATTATCGGATTTCGTCAGGGAGGGATCCAGGGTTGTTCCTATCGCTATCAAACCCCCTGGTCTGGCTTCCTCAATGCTCAGGTCACCAGCCGAGAGACTCACTATCTCTGTTTGTATTGGCGTGTATGTATTTTTCTTTTTGACTCCGGGGGAAAACTCTATTCTATCCCCAAGTTTAAATCTTCCTTGGGTTACTGAACCGCCAACAATACCGCCCTTAATATCCTCTATATCGGTGCCGGGACGATTTACATCAAAGGATCGAGCAATACGCATTCTTGGCTCTTTTTCAAGGTCTCTTTCAGGGGTTGGAATCCGCTCCTGAATTGCCTTTATTAATACATCGATATTGGCATTATAATGCGCCGCAATTGGAATTATTAGAGAATTTTCTGCTATTGTACCCTTTATGAATTCCTTTATCTGTTGATAATTCTTTATTGCGTCCTCTTTGGAAACTATATCTATCTTATTCTGTGCTATGACTATATTTTTCACTCCCAGGATATCCAGTGCCATTAAGTGCTCAGCAGTCTGTGGTTGGGGACATGGCTCGTTAGCTGCAATAACAAGTACTGCACCATCCATTATTGCCGCCCCGGAGAGCATTGTCGCCATTAACGTCTCATGACCCGGGGAATCTACGAAGGAGACCTTCCTCAGAAACTCCGTCTCTGATCCGCAGTTTGGACACTTTTCCTGTGTGCAATAGCATTCCGGTTCCTTACATTTCTTGCACTTGTAGAACGAGCAATCGGCATATCCCAGTCTTATAGAGATTCCCCTCTTTATCTCCTCAGAATGCCTGTCTGTCCACACACCAGACAATGCCTTTGTTAATGTTGTTTTTCCATGATCTACGTGTCCCACCAGGCCTATATTGATCTCGGATTGGATATTTCGATGCATTCTTTATTTTGTTTTTACTCTTTCTTTGGTTTCTCTTCGGGCCTTTCTTCCTCGGCCCGCTTCTCTGGTTCTGGGGGTTTCTCCTCAGCTTTTTTAGCCTCCTCTTTTATCTCTAACCCAAGAAGCTCTTCAATTTTCCTCTTTCCCCTGGCGATGACCTTCGTATTTATCTGTACTATGTCATCATCAATTATCTCACCCCTTACCCTTTTTCTCCTTCTTACACCTTTTTTTTGTCTGTAACCCACTCCCCCTTTCATCAGTATTCTTAGATTTGTCTTTCCCATAACGCCTTTTTTCATGGGAAAACCACCCTTATCACTGCCCCCCGTAATAGCCAGTTTATAACCAGTTAAACCGAGGATGGAACCATCAATCTCGTCCCCTATCTTCTTTCCCCTGAATCTCCTGGCTTTTTCATCCTTTATATCTCTCTGATAGCTCTTCCCAGTTTCGGGATCCGATATTACAACCTTGAATTCCATTATATCCTCAAATTTACGTCATAGAATGTGGTTTTAACTATTGGAGTGAGTGAATAAAAACCGCTACTTATTTGTTTTATCCTCTGGACGAGACTCACAACCCCCGCATCAGCCCTTCCCTTAAGCTCTGCCACAACCTTTTCTTTACAGAAGAAAAGGTTGACCAAAAGAAAGGAAAACCTTCGGTTTTCATCTGTATCACTCCCTCAGCTTTTTCGA
>Ga0190363_1001287_pt1 | contig 14865 bp, 11 predicted proteins | sample 48721867_MG_FD_161272 | JGI IMG/M metagenome (GOLD analysis project Ga0190363, IMG submission 161272) | Hydrothermal vent microbial mat bacterial communities from Southern Trench, Guaymas Basin, Mexico - 4872-18-6-7_MG | ecosystem: Environmental > Aquatic > Marine > Hydrothermal vents >...
TAATAAACCTTTCTCGAAAACATAGCGTTCAGTACTTTTATTTCCCACTTTTTCTAAATATTTCTCTGCATCTTCAAGGTCATTAAGTTTCTCATAAAGCTTAACAATTCTGTAAGCAATACTATCTTTCTCCCAAGAGTTCTCAAGGTTGTAAAAGACTCTTTTATACTCAAGAACAGCTCGATAATAATCGCCTTCCTTTTCGAGAACCTTGGCAAATCTCAGCATCTCCGCAGTATTTGTGAAGATGGAAAATACTATCACTAATAGAAACTGCATCTCAATATCTCTCCACTGGATCGTAAAGTTTCGGACCCCTTAAAGAATCAATTTTTAAAGTATAGTATTTATTAAGATATTTCCACGCCCCGGAGTGACACCTCTGCAGTCTATCAGAAGTAAGTAACAATCCTTTAATAAGCCCATGATATTTAATTGCCTCATATCCAAAATGTGAACATGAAGGGGTAAAATTACAAACATCGCCCTGAACCAGAGAGAAAGAATTTTGGTATATTCTAATGGTTGTTAATAATATATTTGTTAACAGACTTTTTGATTCTGGTTCGGGCGTATGATTTACAACCTTGCTTTCTATTTCAGGTATGTCTATTTTTGAAATGTTTTTTAATTGTGTCTCAGATACAATTAAAAAGAATACTACACACAACATTTAATCTTCCCAGCCCTTCTCAATAACTTTAATTCCTTCGGGAATATGAAATTTTTTTATAAAAGGAGGAACATTTCCAATCTTCAAATCCTGGAATTTAATTTCCTCCCTAGTAGATAAGCCTACAGTTTCAATATAGTCCGGAAAGTAAAGAGAATCAGTTAGCTGGATATAGTTTCCTACCTTTAAAATCAAGATAGTGTTACCTTTTTCATCCTTAATCCTAAATCCTACCATTCTCTGTTTATAAATCTGTAGTTCTACAATATTTTTCAACTGTGAATGTGTCCAAAAACTTGTAATAGTGTCTCCTTTAATCATTCTTTTTAAAAATAAAAAACCGCTTTCTTTCAATTTTTTACCGAATCTTTGACCCGCAAATTGCATCCCATCCTGCATAAATGCTAAGGAAGATTTAATTTTAAATGCCACACTATCTTCAGGATAATAAAGCACAAGGGTTTCCCCTTTAAATGTCATGAATTGATGTATAGGGGAATCCACCTCAAAAGTAAGACTTTTACCAGGAATAGAGTAAAATTTTCCTTTTATAACCTCTTTCTCTTCGCCTGTTTGGGTACTTCTTATGAATTTCCCCGACACCCATAAGGTGTCGGGGAAGAAAACAACCAATAACAAAACTATTTTTACAGAAATCAAGGGATTGGATACAGTTTATTACAATGCCAAGCCCCATAGACAGCCGTAGAACCCTATATACAGAAGGGTCCCGACTACGCAGCCTACTGTTGCCTTTTTCACTTGAATATCTCTCGCAGCGTCTCTATAACAATCTGTATATGCTGCCACATATTCGGGAGATTTACCTAAAAGCCTAGAAGCAGGTGGGTCTGGTTCAATCAAATATGCTGCACCAATTCCAAAAAGACCGAACAGGAAACCTGCGCCCATCCACAATGTACCATTCACATCACTCCTCGCATCCATCTGTGCTTTTGTACATACTTCCTGAACATTTACTTTCTCCTGTGCGTTCAAAAGCACAGGATTGGCTATTACCGTCAGAGCAAGAAGCCCCGCCACTACTTTCAACGTAAGCCCTTTCATATGACCCTCCTTTTTAGGCCTATTTGATTTATTTTACACTAGGAAACATCCTTCGTCAATACTTGATAAAAATTTACACAAAAATAATTAGAAGCAATGCAAGGCACAATGTATAAAAACCAAAATATTGAATCTTATTATTTATAGTGATTCTTTTCAAAATAAACAGTGCTAATAATCCTGAAAATAAAGCAGCAAAGAACGGCAAGACATAACCACTTATATTCAATGCCTCAACCTCTCCGGCTTTTAAAAAGGCTGCTCCCAAAATAGCAGGAATTGAAAGAAGGAAAGAAAAACTGAAAGCTTCCCGTTCATTTACTCCCAGTAAAAGAGCCATTGTAATAGTACTGCCTGAGCGAGAGATCCCAGGTATAATGGCCAATGCTTGTGCAATACCTATGAGAAAGGCAATTTTTAAATTTATAGTTTTTTCTTTCTTTCTTTTTGTTATAAAGAGGGTAAAGAGAATAAGTGAATTTACTAAGAAAAAATATTTAACATAATGAACTGTTTCAAATAATCCCTCAATTTTTTCATTTAACAAAATACCAACTACTCCCGCTGGTATGGAAGCCACAAATAAATAAAAAATTGGGTGCTTTAGGAATTTCTCTTTTCTGAAAAGTTTTATAATGTCTCTCCAGAAGTATATAAAGATCGCGGTAAGGGTAGCTACATGGAGTAAAATTTCAAAGCCTATACCCGGTTTATTGACTTCCAGTAAATTTTGAGCCACAACAAGATGTCCGGAACTCGAAACAGGCAGGAACTCAGTAAGACCCTGAATTATTCCTACTATCAAGCGATTCATGTATCTCCCTTTTCATTTCGCTTACAGTCTCTTTGAGTTCTTTTAAAAAGTCTTTAATTTCTCTTATCATAGTAGAATAAACTTCGGGCATAACCTCTTCTGTATCGTTTTCCCTCAGCATTCTTGAAGCTGCCTTAAGAGTATAACCTTTTTCAAGGAGTTTTTTAATGATAAGCGCTCTTTTCAGATCCTGACGCGTGTAAAGCTTCCTCCCCCGTCTTCTTCGGGGTTTGAAAGGAGATATAGATTTTTCCCAGTATCGCAATATATTGGGCGACACTCCCACAAGCTCGGCAAGCTCTGATTGCGTAAAGAAATACTTCACAGCTAAAAATTAAAGCGGTGTAACTGTTCGGTCAAGGATTTGAATATCCCGAACATTTAATTTATTTTTAAACAATGCACATGACAGTAAGAATATTTCTGATACTTATTTCTTATATATCAACGGAATGGAAAGCTTATACCAACTGCGGATATCCTATGGATTTTGCCGTGAGAGAAGATACTGTATTTATAGCAACAAATGGGGGCATAAGATATTTTAATCCCGGTGATATTGAATTTTCTGGTAATACATTTGTACTGCAACATTCAAGTTGTTTCACCAGCGTGAATGGACTCGCTAGAAATATTATAACCCAGATAGAAATAGATAGTCAGGGAGGATTATGGGCAGTAGTTAAAGATCAAGGTATTTATGTAAAGCCTCCAGGAGAATCAAATTTTTTTAGCTACAAACTTCCCTTTCAATCAATAAAAGATACTCGCAGCTTAAAGACTCAATCGAACTTTCTCATTGTAGGTACTAACGACGGGCTTTTTGTGGTTGACACTAAGGGAGATTATTCTGTTGATAATGACCAGATCTTGCCTCCTCAAGAGATATTGGATACAGTAAAATATTTTTATGAAGACAACGACACAATCTACATAACAACAGGGGGGGAAGTTTATTACTGGAGTAGTGGCAGTGTTTCTGAATTTACTTTACCTTACATATCCGGCAGTCTGACAGCTTTTGCTAAAGAAGGTAACATCTACGCATATGGAACAGGAGATGAACTTGTTTTTGTTTCAGGTGACTCAATTTATATATATCACACCGGTAAGACTTACAATCTACAAATCAATAAGGATACTGTGTATGCAGCTACTTATTCAGGACTCTTGAGGTTATATTCTCAGACAATGGAGAGCCTTACTACCATAACAACAACTTCTTTTGTGGTTCTTGATAGTTTTATCATTTATGGAGCTTACTTTTATTCAGAAAACTATTACGAAATAGGTTCTGGACTTAGAATAATAAAAAATGGTCAAAATTACAGGGAAAAACAGAATGTGTATTTCAACAGGTATACAAGCATCAGGATAGGACAAGACGGAAAGCTTTGGGGAGGTATATTAACCTGGAAAGAAAGCAGAGATATTCTTCCTTCAAAATTGATATACCTTCAAAATGATTCACTTTTCACTGTAGATAGTCTTTACCAGAGAGACAGAGCTGTTAGAAGCCTTAGCATCGATGCAGAAAATAATATTTGGTGCGGAACGTTTTCTACCAATGGACAGGGTATTATTATATATAATTCCGACGGACAATTTATTGAGAGGATTACCGAGTTGCCCTCTCTTATAGTGTGCCATATTTATACCGGTAATGACACACTTATAGCCCTGTTTCAGGATGGAATATACCAACTACACAAAAATGGCAACGGCTATACATACTCCCTTTTATACACCGTGGACTATCCTACATGGGTAGAACCTGATGGGGGTGGGAAAATATGGATAGGAACTGAAAACAATGGCGTACTTGTGGTGGAGAAAAACGGTAATCTTTTATTCCACTTTACAGAAACGGATTTTGGGACACCTCTCATAAACGTGATAAAACACCACCATGGAATAACCTATATCGGGACAGGAAATGGCCTTTATCAATACAATGGTACTTTGACCAGACTCTGCACAGGAGAGACCAGAGACATAGAATTTTATAAAAACTATGTATGGGCTCTTCAGGATTCTGCCTTAAGAGTTTTAACTGCAGATGATGGAAAAGTGGTGGAGAGCTTTAATGCAGGCAATTCTCCCTTTATTCCTATGGAAACCCCCTTTTATAAGGTCCGAGATGTTTTAGAGATAGACTCTGCTGGAAACCTGTGGGTTGCAGGTGAAGAAGGTCTTTTCTATGTCAAGGTAGATTATGGTCTGCAGACCTTAACAGATAAATTGTATGTGTATCCAAACCCTGCTACTAAGGGTGAACCGGTGTATATAGAGAATGCAGATAAAAAGCCCGCAGTGTATTCCCTTGATTTAAGAAAAATTAAAATTGAGTTGACAAGAGAAGGAACACGTTTTATACTGAATACTCAAGAACTGGAGAGGGGGTTGTATATAATTCAGGTACCAGGTAAAAAACCTGCAAAACTATTTATTAAATAGCCTTTAGTTGTGTGTTCTCAACAAAAAAGTTATAATAAAACGTATAGCAGGCAAATGTGAATAAAATTAAAGGAGGGTTTCAAAGTGAGTAAAAAGTACGTCTATTTCTTTGGAGGAGGAAAAGCTGAGGGTTCAAAGGACATGAAAAATCTCCTCGGTGGAAAGGGAGCTAACCTTCACGAAATGACAAACCTGGGAATTCCTGTTCCACCGGGATTCACCATCTCCACTGAGTCATGTGTTCACTATTTCAAAACTGGAAGGTATCCAGAAGGATTAAAACAGCAAGTAGAAGAGGCAGTGAAGAGACTTGAGGAATTAACCGGTAAAAAATTTGGTTCCACAGAAAATCCTTTACTCGTTTCAGTGAGATCAGGGGCAAGAGTTTCAATGCCGGGCATGATGGACACTATCCTGAATCTTGGATTAAACGATGATGCAGTTAAAGGTCTAGCAAAAAGAACAGGTGATGAACGATTTGCTTATGATTCCTACAGGAGATTCATCCAGATGTTCAGCGAAATTGTTATGGGAATACCTCACAAGGTATTCGAAGAACTCCTTGATAAAAAGAAAAAGGAAAAAGGTGTGAATCTTGACTATGAGTTGGATGCTGATGCTTTAAAGGAACTTGTCGAAGAATACAAGACCAAGGTTAGGGAACTCACCGGTAAGGAATTTCCCCAGAATCCCCAGGAACAATTATGGATGGCTATAGAGGCAGTTTTCAAATCATGGAACAACAAAAGGGCCATTGAGTATAGGAAGCTTCACAGAATACCCGATGACTGGGGAACAGCAGTAAATGTCCAAACCATGGTGTTCGGTAATATGGGATTCGATTCTGCAACAGGTGTTGCCTTTACTAGAGATCCTTCCACAGGTGAGAAGGTCCTTTACGGAGAGTATCTACCTAATGCACAAGGAGAAGATGTGGTAGCAGGGATAAGAACTCCTAAGCCTATCTCCGAGCTTGAGAAGGAAATGCCAGAAGCATATAAGCAGCTTGTGGAAATATTCGATAGACTGGAGAAACATTACAGGGATATGATGGACCTTGAATTTACAATAGAAAAAGGAAAAGTCTATCTGCTTCAGACAAGGGTAGGTAAAAGAAGTGCAAGAGCTGAAGTTAAAATCGCGGTGGATATGGTAAAAGAGGGTCTGATTACCAAAGAAGAGGCTATAATGAGAGTAGATCCTAAGAGGGTCGAGCAACTGCTTCACCCCATGGTAGACCCCAAAGCTCCTAAAAACGTCATTGCAAAGGGACTGCCCGCTTCTCCTGGTGCAGCATCAGGAAAAGTAATTTTTGATTCAGAAGAAGCAGCTGAACTTGCTGAAAAGGGGGAACGAATAATACTTGTAAGAGACGAAACTTCTCCTGAAGACATAAAAGGAATGGCTAGGTCAAAGGGAATTCTCACCTCACGCGGAGGCATGACTTCGCATGCAGCTGTCGTAGCAAGAGGGATTGGGACACCCTGTGTAGTAGGAGCTGAAGAAATCGAGGTGGACTATGGGAAAGAAGAATTTAGAGTGGGTGATGTAACAGTTAAGAAAGGTGATGTTATCACAATAGATGGCTCCACAGGAGAAGTTATGGTAGGAGAGGTTCCTACCGTTGACCCTGAATTTTTCCCTGAGTTTTCAGAGCTTCTGGAATGGGCTGATGAGTTCAGATGGATTGGTGTAAGAGCAAATGCTGATACTCCAATGGATGCAGAAAGGGCTAGGAAATTTGGTGCTGAGGGAATTGGACTGGCAAGAACAGAACATATGTTTTTCGAGGGCGAAAGAATATATGCAATGCAAGAAATGATACTAGCAAAAACCAAAGAAGAGAGGGAAAAGGCACTTTCCAAACTTCTCCCAATGCAGAGAGAAGACTTCAAAGGTCTTTTCAAGGCAATGGATGGTTTCCCAGTTACCATTCGACTTCTGGATCCACCTCTTCACGAGTTTGTTCCAAAAACAGAGGAACAAATCAAAGAACTATCAGAACGCACCGGCATTCCAGCTGAGGAGATTAAGGCGAAGGCAGAAGCTCTCAGGGAAGCAAACCCTATGCTGGGGCACAGAGGATGCCGTTTGGGAATAACTTATCCTGAAATCACTGAAATGCAGGTAAGGGCTATATTCGAAGCCGCATGCGAAGCAAAGAAAGAAGGAGTCAAGGTATATCCAGAAATCATGGTACCTCTGGTCTCCATAAAGAAAGAAATTGAAATTCAGAAGGAAATCATTGATAGAATTGCAAGGGAAGTAATGGAAGAAACGGGAATAGAAATAGAGTACTCAGTGGGAACAATGATAGAGTTACCAAGAGCAGCATTAACTGCAGATGAAATAGCGGAAGTGGCTGAATTCTTCTCCTTCGGAACAAATGACCTCACTCAGACCACGTTTGGCTTCTCAAGGGATGATGTAGGGAAATTTGTGCCGAAATACATTGAACTGGGCCTCTTGGAAGACGATCCATTTCAAGTACTTGATCAGAGAGGTGTTGGACAGCTGGTGAAAGTAGGTGTAGAAAAAGGTAGAGGAACAAGGCCTGACTTAAAGGTGGGTATATGCGGAGAGCACGGTGGAGAACCTACATCAGTAAAGTTCTGCCACAGAGTTGGTATGGATTATGTCTCCTGTTCCCCATTCAGAGTTCCGGTAGCAAGGCTTTCCGCAGCCCAAGCTGTTATTGAACAAAAATTTGAAAGAAAGAGGAAACCTCATTAAAAAAGAAAAAGCTGGCGTAGCTCAAACGGCAGAGCAGCGCATTCGTAATGCGCAGGTTGGCGGTTCGAGTCCGCCCGCCAGCTTTTATTTTATATAATGAGCCCACTTCTTTTCAGTGTTTCAGGTTTGAGAGGTATAGTTGGAGAAGATATTACGCCTGAAATAGTAATTAAATATTCAAGAGCCTTTGCAATGGCAAATGGAGGAGTAAAGTATATAGTGGGCCAGGACACAAGACCCCACAGCACAATGCTAAAATACTCAGTAATTGCCTCTTTGTTGGCCTCTGGAAAATCTGTCATAGATATTGGGGTTGTGCCTACTCCCACGCTTCTTTTCTTTGTCAGAGAGAAACATGCAGATGGCGGTATTATGATCACTGCCAGTCATAATCCCATAGAATGGAATGCCTTAAAGTTTGTGAAAAAGGGCGGTGTATTCACTACAGGAAAAGATATAGAACGAATTAAAGACTGTCTTGATGGCTATCTCTCCATCCGCTGGAATGAAATAAAAACAGTACATCAGAATATACAAGCTGTAAAAGACCATATAGATAGAATTCTGGCGCATCCTTTCATAAATGTTGATGAAATTAGGAGGAAAAGATTTAAAGTTGCTTGTGATTGTGTTAATGGCGCTGCTTACAGAGCTATACCAGAACTCTTACGCAGGTTAAATTGTGAGGTGATTGAATTGAATTGTGAACCCTCCGGAATATTTCCCCATAATCCTGAGCCTAGGAAAGAAAACTTAAAAGAATTGGACAAAATCCTACAGGACGGCCAAGCAGATATAGGTTTTGCTACAGACCCCGATGGAGATAGACTGGTAATAGGTTTAAAAAGTATAGGTATTCTTTCCGAGGAATATACGGTCCCCCTGGCATCGTATTATGTTCTAAAGAAAAAGAAAGGCCACATAGTTGTGAATCTTTCTACCTCCATGCTTATAGAAAAAATAGCCTCCATGTTTAAGGTTAAAGTCCACAGGACACCTGTGGGAGAAGCTAATGTAGTTGAAAAAATGGTACAAATAGGAGCCTTAATAGGTGGAGAAGGTAATGGAGGTGTGATTTTCTCAGAAATCAATCCCACAAGGGACTCTTTAACAGGAATTGCTTTAGTTCTATCGTTGGCAGCAGAAGAAAATCTTGAAGAAATCTATTCAATATTACCGGAATACTCCTTAAAGAAAGAAAGACTGGAATTTACAGGAAACTTACCACTTGAAAAAATTAAAAAAGAGTTTAAAGGTGCTCATTATGATGAAAGAGATGGTATTTATATTCGATTTAGGAGAAAATGGATACATATAAGAAAATCAAATACTGAACCTATCTTGAGAATTTATGCGGAAGCTCCGGAACCGAAAGAAGTAGAGGAACTTATACAGAAAGCCAGAGAAATAATACTTCCCAACTGATTACTTTTATTTTTAACCCTGTTGTGTTATCATATTTAAAAAGGAGGGAGTATGAATTTTGAAGAATTAAAATTACGGGCTAAGGAGATTGAACAAGGTAATTATCAAATTATAAGCCGTGACGAAGTTGCAACTCTTATAGACCATACAAATTTGAAACCTACTTCTACTCCGAGAGATATAGAAAACTTAATAGAAGAAGCTATAAGGCACAGATTTAAAACCATATGTATAAACCCTTGTTATGTAAGGCTTGCAGCACAAAAGTTAGAAGGCTCCAGGATCGAAGTATGTACCGTAATAGGGTTTCCACTTGGCCAGAATACTACAGAAATTAAAATAAGAGAAACAGAAAGAGCGCTAGAAGATGGAGCTTCAGAGTTTGATATGGTACTTAATGTAGGAAAATTGAAAGCAGGTGATTATGAATATGTTAAAAATGAAATAGCCGCTATCAAAAAAATCGTAGGTGATAAAATTCTCAAGGTAATTATTGAGACTGCATATCTTGAGGACACAGAAAAAGTTAAAGCTACTGAACTGATAATAGAAGCAGGGGCAGATTTTGTAAAGACTTCAACGGGATTTGGTCCTGGGGGAGCAACCGTTTATGATGTCCTTATTCTAAGTGCAGTAGCCCAGGGTAAAATAGGTGTTAAGGCTGCTGGTGGTATAAGAAGTTATGAAGATGCCCTTAAAATGATAACTGCAGGTGCAACTAGAATTGGAGCCTCGCGAAGTGTCCAGATAGTCACAGAATAAAATAAATCTTTAATTAAAAATGTGATGTTAGAGAGGGGAATTTACCCCTCTCTAACAATAAATAATCTAATAAGCTGTTTCAAATCTTATGGCGCAGTGAATGACCAGCCTGTTTCTGCAGTTTTGCCGCCAGATGTTGCTCTCACCCTACCCCATATACGGGAACCGGATGGCGGAACAGGGGTAATCCTGGCCGCAATTCTGTTATAACCTTGAGAAAGACCAAGCCCCATGGAATTAAATATCTGTGTTAAAGCATTGGCGTCAGCTGCATTGGCATATACTCCTCCCGTTAGACTCGCCACACGCTGCAATTCCGTGAAATCGATATACGAAGTATCTCCAAGTCCTATAGCGTATATGGGAATCTGATAATTTAAAGCCTTGGTAATAACACTGTCCGAAGTAATATCACCACTCTCATTGTCTTCACCATCAGTTAAAACAAGGATTGCATGGCCATATCCTGCCTCTATGTTATCATGGACATGGTCAAGAAGATACCATAGAGAAAGATAGAGGGGTGTTCCACCATATGCAGTTACACTATCAAGAGCAGCAAAAAGACCTGCAGTATCTGTAACATAAACAAAATCCTGAAGAACTCTAAGATAATAATCGTCTATACTGTCACCATTAACATCTCCATATCTGGCAGCAAAGTCAAATATTCCAACCTTGTGAGACGCAGAATTCTGAAGTAGAAGTTCTATAAAATCACGTGATGCATCTCTTCTGAGATAATTGGGATCGTTCCAATCCATGCTTCCGCTGGAATCCAAGAGTATCCCTACTTTTATCTTCCCACCGGTACTAGGCTGTACAAATGTTACATCTCTTACTATTACCTGATAGGTAGTGTCTTTGGTAGTGGTTGCCACAGAATCCAATATCATACTTATCTGACTTCCAGAAAGCTGAATCACATTGTCATTTGCATCTAGAGCCAGCAAATTTAAATCAAAATTCCCCGTATTCTGGAAATCTGGGCCTATACTCACAGAGCCCAAGAGTCTCAGTTCTTCAACCGGAGCAGTACCACCTGTTGTTTCCTCTTCTTTTGTACATGCTGTGAAGAACAAGCCCACAACTACTACACCTATAATTAATTTTTTCATACAACACCTCCGTGGAAAATTCTAAACTTATTTGATTATTTCGTCAAGTTTTTTTATGAAATCACTTATGTTTTCAACTTTTTCCTTTTGGCTGCCGGTAACAATATGTTGTTCAATATCAAACGGTAGCCTGGTGAATGTTTATGTTTTCTCAAATCAGTAGGAGGGTCTCCTATATAATGTTTAAAATCTTCTGGGTCGTGCCCGCCCAGAAACGTGAAGAAACCTTTACCATAATCACCGTATAAATATTTAACTTCATCGGTCTCTGGCACTCTGGCGAGAATAATCACTGTCTTTTTCAATTTATTCATTCTGAATCCGGTATCCTGGCCCAGGAATTCTTTTATAAATCTCGTGTGATTCTGGGTTAAGATAGCAGGGATTGGATCAATCTTGGCAGAAAATTCCTGTAGTACAAAAAATGTATTTTCGCCTCTTCTGGCTGCTTCAAGGGTCACATCAATATCCGAATGTTCATATACTACAGGACTTGTGTATACACTGAAATTTTTAAAAGCCAGGGTTTGCGAATAATCAAGTTTCGAATTGCAGTAGGGATCTGGAGGTGTACCATCAAAAGGAATATCTTGAATATCAACGCCTTCTGACGCAAGGGCAATATCTAATGTAATGGGGGCAGAGCACATGGCAAAAAGAAATCCCCCATTCTCTACAAAGTCCTTGATTCTTCTGGCAATCTCGTGCTCTAGTTCTGGTACATTCCTAAAGCCCCATTTCCGAGCAATATTTCTTTTGAACTCTACCCTTCTTCTATACCATGGTGCCTTTCTGTACCTGCCATAAAATTTACCAAATTGCCCTGTAAAATCCTCGTGATGTAAATGAAGCCAGTCAAAATTTTTCAATTCCCCTTGGAGAACTTCATCATCATATATTCTGGTATATTTTACTTGTGCATAATCAAGGGCGAGCATAACTGCATCATCCCACGGTTCATAATAGGGAGGAGCATATACCGCAATCCGGGGAGCTTTCTCCAAAAGTATAAACTCTATATTGCTTTTTTTGGTTTTTTCTTTCAGAATCACTACATCCTCCTCATTAATTTTTTCATAACTCACACCCATTATGTCACATAGACGCCTGGTCACCTTGTTGTCTTCAATCAGAAAAGAGCCTCCCCTGAAATTTAAAATCCATTCGGCTTTGATACCCTTAGCAAGCGAATTGTAGACCACTCCGTACGCTCTGAGGTGATCCTGCTGGGTATTATCCATTGGAATTAAGAGATAAAGTGAAGTCACAACATGAAATAAAAATTTCGAAATCATTTAATTAACCCGAGTATTCCACGCTTTTCAGCCAGATCAGCAAGAAGTTTTTTGAAGGTTTCTGCTTTGCTTATCTCCTCCATCTTCTGGTGAAAATCTACATTTTCCATTAGATAATACAGATAATAAACTGTTTCTTTATAAGGATTAATGTTGCTCCTCGCCTTATTAATATAATTTATAGCCCTCTTTCTTCTCCCCGACATTATAGAAATTATAGCCATTTCAGCATATATCAGTGGTAAAAGATGATATGTACCACTTTGCATAGCCTCTTTCTGAGCAACCTTTGCAAACTCCATTGCAGTTACGAGGTCATTCCTTTCTCTTTCAAGAACAGCCTTGTAATAGTGGAGTAATGAGGACATAGCCGGGTATTTAATTCTTTTAATAATCTCCAGTCCTTTGGCGATGAAATCACCTGCTAGCTGTAAGTCTTTCTCTATAAGCCCCAATTCGCCTAAAATACTGTATATTTTTGCTAGTAAATCATAAAATTCATGCCTTTCTGCCTGGCTTCCAGACGACTTAAGTAGCCTGTATGCTTCACTATAATCACCCTTATATCTTAAATATCGTGCATGAGTTATATCATAAGTACATTGCATTCTTGGCGAATCAGATAGATTGAACAATTGGTTATATTTTTCAACTGCAGCTTCAAATCTTCCCATATCTCCTATCTTAAGGAGAAAATCCATATACGATAGAACCTGTGCTGATAGACTGTCAATACTACCATACTGTTCAGTTAATTTTATAAGGTTCAGATGCATTGCTTCGCACATTGATAATTTACCCTGCTCAAACAAAGAATCAATAATTCTCTCCAGAACATCTGAATTACAAATCTTATAGCCGGCTTTTTCACAATAAATATTCATTTCCTTCAGATAGTACTCTGCATCATCAATATCCCCCAACAAAGCACTAACCAGTGAAAGATATCCATAGGCTTCAGATAAAATTTCAGGATATTGAAGGCTCATCTTCCTCACAACTCTTTCCAAAATAGACTTGGCTCTTTTATACTTGTGTTTTTCTATTAAAATTCTGGCAAGATCCACATCAATGGCTGGCTTTAATACATCACTTTTCAAACACAATTCTGCCTTCCTGAACAACTCATGGGCTTTTTCTAAATTACCCCTCAGTAAGTGTAATTCCCCTAGGGTACAGAAAATCTCCCATTTCTGACTCTCAGGAGAGATAACTGCCGTTTCTTCAAGTACTTCTTCTGCCTTCTCGAAATCCCCCATTTTTATAAAATGTTTACCAATTTCCGTGCGGATTCTTGTTTTTTCAGCAGTACCAAGTTCGGATGTCAATGCCTTGTTGAGGTAATAAATACTTTTTGAATAGAGCTCGAATTTCTGTAATATAGAAGCGAATTCCATACATGCAGCACCATTCAGCTCATTACCCAGCCCATTACACAGATAAAAAGTGTAAAATTCCCTGGGGTAAGACATCTCTTCTTTAAGTACTTTGCCCAGTTTATCACAAACGAGCTTTTTCTTAACTCCTGCTAAATTTTTATTCACAATGTAAGGAATCACCCGATGTACAAAGTTAACATGCCCTCCCTGTACAAATTTTATTAAACCGTATGTCAACAGATTATCTAATTCATCCCACAATTGGATTTCTGGGCAATTTAAACAATGCTGAAGTTTTGTTACAGTCTCATAGTCATCTCTCATAGCCAGAAGATATAATACTTCTTTGGATCTTTTATCTAATTTGTTGAATCTTTGAAGAAAGATATCTTCTTTATCAGCTACCCTTTCTGAAGAAATATATATTTTATTAAATATAGCCTCCTTCAAGAAGAATGGATTACCAGAAATCACTTTCTCTTCTTGCGGTGGTAAAGAAACCGCATTTTCGCTTATTTTAGTGAGAAAATTCTCTGCATCTTTATCTGAGAGCCCTTTAATACGATGTAAGAAACCCCACTTGGCTAAATAATTTTTTGTGGATATTTCTTTCTCCTCATCCCAGATAAAAACAAATGGAAGCTCTGCTTCTTCCACAAAAAGATTCCTCAAAATCTTCTGCGTAGGATTATCTAACCATTGTGCCCCCTTTATTACTATCAAAGCATTGTTAAGTATTTCTTTATGAGTAAATATTTTCGATAGACTGCGGTGTAAAACATTGTATATGGCCCCCTCCTCGCCTATCATTCTGATATCAAGGCCCTGCGCTAGGGTATTAATTAAATCTGCCTCTTCTTTATTAAGATCAGTCTGAACTTTGCGTACGAGCTCCGGATAATAATTAAAAACAGCTACTAACAAATTTCTGAGAGTATATAGGGGAACTTCAGAGAGTGCAGGATTACATGATATTTCAAGTATATTACGATTATCATTAGCAATTTTCACCAGAGTAGTTTTACCTACACCAAAGGGACCATGAATTTTTATAGGGAAATTTTTCTTCTTTATTGCTCTTTTTATAATATTTAAATGATCTTCATAACCTGTAAAAGGAGGAGAATAAAAAATATATCTT
>Ga0190363_1001288_pt1 | contig 14865 bp, 21 predicted proteins | sample 48721867_MG_FD_161272 | JGI IMG/M metagenome (GOLD analysis project Ga0190363, IMG submission 161272) | Hydrothermal vent microbial mat bacterial communities from Southern Trench, Guaymas Basin, Mexico - 4872-18-6-7_MG | ecosystem: Environmental > Aquatic > Marine > Hydrothermal vents >...
TCTTGACGAATACTACATTCTTGGCTTTAAATAACGGTTTCGTTAACTTAAGATATTCATTAAGTCTAGACTCGTACATTGATCTTATGTAATTACCTATAATTTTATCTGCAGGTTCTTCTGTGCTAAGCTTAATACCTTTCCTGATGTAGTCTAGAAGTAATGGTATATCACCTGCATATATCGTACCTTTAACTGCCTCTATTCCGAATTCATCACTTATTACCTTAGTAGAACCTCTTACGAGTCCCGGAATAATTATTAAGTCTGTATCACATTGCTCATTAACTTTATCTCTTAGACCTGTGACTATATCCATAGTTGTAGCTAATGCTGCTACAGGCACGTTATCTAAAACTATCACCTTTATTTGGGGATCATTAATGTTCCTGACTACGGCCTCAACTATCTCTTTAGCTGCTTTCGTAGTGATTAATGCTATCCTCATGCGTACTCATCTAGAAATGCTTAAGGTATGGGGATATATTAATATTGCTTCAAAAAAGTAGTAGTTAGGTGACTTAATGGTTCGGAAAATAAGCATACTGGAACTTGAAGGGTTAGCCCTTAATGGATTTGTGGATGAGGTCGAGCTTATAGACTGTTATGTTGATAAGAATGTTAGGTATTCAAAGCTAAGAGTTAAACTATTTAATAACGAAGTTGTTGAAACTCCATGCGATCATTACGCAAGAATTTCCAGGGTTTATTTAGTATTGGTAAAGTATAAAGATTTAGGTAAAACAATAGTTCGTAGGGAGTTAAGTGAGGAGATGATGAGTGGTATTACATATGACCTAGACCCAGGAAGGAATGATTATGACGCCAGACGCTGATCCGGATAACTGTACTTATTTAATGATTAGGTGTAACCATGTCGATAAAGAGAAATAAGAAGTTTAATAGAATGACCATACCTAAGAGTGAATTCGATTTCCAGATTATTGAAGAGGAGATACAGCTACATGAGATTAATCAAGAAGCAGCGGAGAGAAGGTATGATCAAGAGAGGGAAGATCTTAGTACATTTCTATTGAACACCATAGTGCATACATTAAGTCATGTGGAGTCCGATATTAATAATATAAATATGAGATTAAGAGAACTCAATGAAAGTCTTAGTGAGATTAAATCATTACTTAATACCTTAGTAAAAGCCGTAATATTGAAGGAGTTACCAAATGAAAAGGCAAAGAGAAAGCTTATGCTAAATATACTTCGGGATTTGAAGGAGTAATAAGGATCTTCTTATTGAATTATTAAAGTTTGTGAGACTAGAATGCATTAATTCTCTCCTTTGTCTCTTACTAAGTTGTATAAAGTATTAGGTAGGTGGGAGTTACCCGGCAAAACGTTTTTTAGCCTCCTAATCACCCAGTCTTTGATGGGTTGATTTAAGATGAGGTTCTGCCCTAAGTGTGGATCAATACTCATGCCCACTAGAAGGAATGATAAAACTATCCTTAAGTGCCCCAGATGTGGTTACGAGATAGAGATTAAGGGTGACGTGAAGAGAGACTATAGAATTGAGGCAAAGTCAGATATAGCTAGCAAGATAAAAACTACATCAGTGGTTAGTGAGGGTACGGGAAGTCATAGAAGTAGGGAGGAGATTGAACAGGAGAAGGAGGAGTTCTACGAAGTATTTCTTGAATTAATGGGTAGTGAAGAGGGTGAGGGAGGAGAAACTTAGATATACATAACTACCAATGAGTTGAGGTACCATAGATAACTCCTTAGTTTATACTTTAAATATCAAGAGCGCTTAATAATTACTCCTTATAAGTTTGTTATTTATTTGTGTTTTGGTGCGGGGGTGCCCGAGCCAGGTCAAAGGGGGCGGGCTCAGGCCCCGCTGGCGTAGGCCTGCGTGGGTTCAAATCCCACCCCCCGCACCATAATGCTCTATTTCTTTTTGGTTTCACTAAACTTCATGCTCTTAATTCTTCTTACCCTCTCTAAGATATCAAGCCAGTAGATAAGTAATTTAATTAGTTCTTCATTTTCATTAATATCCTCCTTAACTGTTCTCAACCTCCTGAGTACATCCACAGCTCTTTCAGAAAACATCTTCTCTATTTCATCAAGTACAGCATCAGTAGTTACTTCAATTGCTTCCTGTTCAGTCTTAACAACCCTTATCGGTCCATGAATTGGGCATACTACTTCCCCACTCCTTAATTTAAATAATGGTGAGCCACATGCCGGGCATGCTTGATCAAGCATTATAGCACCTGACCTTAGTAGTTCGGTCATTCTCTTAATTACTGCATTTCTGTTGACATTATCGCTCAATCTGGATCCCAACTTAAAACCGCTTAAGAATTCTTATTTATTCCTTTAACTCTAACCCCAAGGGGTAGAGAGTTGGCTACACAACCTCAACAACCATTTGATAAGAAGGCAATGAATGAAGCGAAAATACTCCAAGCTGTTAGATTGCTAAATAGAATAATTGGCGACTCAAGCGTTCCTAGAAATATTAGAAGAGCTGCTATTGAGGCATTAAAGATGCTACAGGACATGTCATTATCACCAGGTGTTAGAGCCGCTAATGCTGTAAGTGTTCTGGATGAAGTCAGTCAGGACCCCAATATGCCTATGCATACGAGGACTATGATATGGAATATTATGGCTATTCTATCAACAGTTAAAGACTGATACTAAATAACTTCAGTAGAGCGGGAGCTTGACTTACGCTAGGTGATGAAAGTAATGGTGGTGAGAGCTAGAGTTAGAGGAGTTTATGCTACAGCTCTATCGAAAATGCTTCACGATAATGGTGTAGAACTTGTCGATGTGAGTGAGGTTATAGCTAAAAGACTAGGTATAGATACGAAAAGAGGATTACCAGCTGATGTAACTGTTAAGACCGATGATAGTGATCCATCACAAATACTCATCTTAGGCTTTCCTGATGCAGTAAATAAGGTATTGAGTATAATTGAGGAGAATGTACCATATATTATAACGTATAAACCTAAGCTAGGACTATATTCTGCATTTAAGGCTAAAGTTATTGGTAAGGAAGGTAACGAGTGTATTGCCGAAACACCCATAGGTAAAGCACCATTAGTCGATATTAATGAATGCAGGGAAGGTAGTGAAATACCTGTATCCGTGATTAAGATACCTCTAAAACCTGGAGAGAAGCTTGTTGTATCTGGCAGGGTTAGAGTTGTAGGTAAGTATGCCATAGTTAGTTTCGGCTCTGGAGTATCATTTAGTAGCTTCATAAGGAATAAGGATAGAATTACAGAACTACTTAGCGCATCAACTAAGTACTTAAGAGAAGGCTATAGCATAAGGTGGAGAAGTAACGCAGATGAAGCGCCACTAATTGACGTTATTAACGAGATACCTCAGTTAATAAATGAGCTTAATGAACTTAAGAAGAAGTTAGAGAGTGCTAAACCTTTGAATGTAGTATATGATGGTGAATTCATTAGACTTGTTGAATTAACTTATGACTCGAAATTATACTTAGATAGCATTAGGAGTAGTGTTACAGCAACAACCCCATATCATCACATACTTAGAAGTTCTGATGTAGTAATTAGTAATATAGTTGATTTATTGGACTCTATATCACAGTACATAAATAAGGATAAATTATTAAATGCCTTAAAGAACTGGATCATTGATAAATTACTAGATAAAGGTGAGGTAATAATATATCATAAAAGACCGACGGGGAAGACCATAACATTAGGTAAGGGTTTAATTAAGGAAGCAAGGCTAAATGGGAGTAACCATATGGTAATCAAGGTAGAGAGATTAGTTAGGGGTAGGGGCATATATGATGGATTAAACATACCTAAGGAGATAGGTGACATAATCATAAGCTTAATCAAGGAAAATGCATGGTTTATTGTACATCAATACTTAAGTAGTGACGGAGAAATTAAGGGTCTATACATGAATATAAATACACCGCCTGAAATAACACCAACAGGAAGTATATTTTATGTAGACTTAGGTGTGGATCTCGTTAAAACACGTGATGGTTGTGCCTTAATAGATACGAATAAGTTTAGGGAATTAATACAAAATGATTTAGTGAGTTACGACATAATAGCTAAGACTATTCAAACAATAGAAAACCTAATCAATATCTACTGTATCGAAGAGAATTAATCAATACATCCTGTTAATTTTTAACCTAACTCAGAACTTAAAGTTCCACACCCAATTTATTCTTAATTATATTGACGACATTAATCTTTACTTCATCTAGAGGCCTCTCAGCATTAACATATAAAAGTTCTTTACTCTTAACTAGCTTAAGATAATTACTCCTAACCTTTTGAAGTAACTCAATATCCTCTAAATATCTTAACCTTCTTTTTAAGTCCTTACTAAGTCTTGAAAGCCCCACCTCAGGACTTACATCTAAGTAAATAGATATATCTGGTTTAATTACAAAGAAGTTAATCGTCTTTATCCAATTGACGTCAGCTCCTCTAGCACCTTGATAAGCTAGTGATGAGTAGTGATACCTATCACATATGACGTAATATCCTGCCTCAAGGTGGGGTCTTATTACTTCATGTATGTGTAGATACCTATCAGCAGCTAGTAGGAGTGCTTCCATGACGGCTCCTAACTCCTTACCTTTACTTTCAAGTAACTTAATTATCTGAGAATCATAGGGCTCACGAGTATATATAGCTTTAATGCCCTTACTAATCATTAAGTCAACTACGTACTTAGCTATGGTTGTTTTACCAGCACCATCTATACCTTCAATAACAATTAACTTACCCCTCAATACGTATCACCTCATCGCCTATACATCCATGACCTATCCATACTGGTGAATTATTAGTTAATGAAATTATGGAATCCCAATCCTCTATGACATATAATGGTATATCAGCAAGTATAGAACCGACAAGTGTCACTATATCAACGTACTTAACCAATAAAGCTACGGGTTTTTTATCATTAACTTTAAGACCGTACATAATATATGAGCCAACAGTGCTACCTACACCTCCAGGATATATCAATATTTTATTACTTATGCTACCAATACCGACTAAGGCACCATCCTCAGGGTTTAAGTCAGCTAAGTAAGATATAGGTCTTAACATTATCAAGACATCACTACATTTAAGGCCAGCTAACTTACCATATACATTCTTAATCTTTATGATCCTTACCTTCCTACTCATGGATGAACCTCCTCAGCATGTTATCCCTATCCTCAATAAATGCCTCAATACCTGATATACTCTTAATGTAGTGTAGCGCTTTGAATGAATCCGTAACAACATAGTCTACGTCCAACATATTTAACTTAGTTACAACCGGGCATATACCATGCAGTACTTTAATGTTAAACCTCAATAACTTGTCCTTAATGCTATTCACACTTAACGACGGTTTTGTACTTATAAGCCATAATTCCTTACTCTTCATGTGACTACTAGTAGGTAATTTACTTAGAATTGCTTGAATTGATTCATCAGTTTCTTGAGGTGTTAGGTGAGGGCATCCTATAATGTATAGACCTTTACCTTTAGTTTTCCTAAATTTATGTTCCTTAATTAACTCCTTAACTTCCTCGCTACTAATTTGATATTTCTCGATACGATTTCTTAATTTATTGATTCTTTCCTTAATGTCTTTACTTAATGGTGTTAACTTGTCTATTATTACCATTGGAGCACTAGATGTTGTGCCAAAAGCCGCAAGAAATAACCTTAATTGTGCTTCATTTCTGAAGGCTAGACCCTTTAATAGTGGGATACAGTTAGGGCATTTCATACCTAATATATATCCCATTGCACTAGCTTCAATAAGAGTGTGTGGAGTATATGTCGATACTTGCATGCATGGCTCTATGTACTTATCTTCATGTATGCCCCAATAGTAGGTCTTACCTACTATGGCGGACATCAATGCTATGGGACCCCCCTCCCTATTGGTTCTAGCACCTACAACTGAATTAGCATAAAGTACGGCATTACTTTCAGCCCAAGCTAAATGTTCATTTAGCTTAGGTTTACGTATATAGTATGGAGTGCATGTGAATGTTTTGGCCCCCATATCTCTTAATGCATTCACTATTCTATACTGCTTACTAACTACATCTTTAGGTAAGGTACATCCTAGAAAGTCTGTAGTTATTGAAGCATAGGGATTCGCCGTAGTATATACCGCGAACTTAGCACCTTTCTCTCTTAATTCTTCAATGAATCTTAAACCATAGTCTCTTATATTGAAGTAGGAGATACCCGATATATGAGCATGGGTTATATCTATGAGCCTCTCTGCCTTAAGTGCTTCACCAACCTTTACTATTATCTTAAGAGCTAAGGCCTTTACTTCACCTAGCTCACCATTAAGTATCCTTTCCTCCTCCTTAGTTAGATACGTAATAAGGTCACCTCTCCAAGGTTTTTGGCTTTAAGTACTTCTCTCTGCCTTTGAGTGGTGCTGTAGCATCAATTCCTAATTTATCTGTTACTCCATCCTCAGCACTAGGGTCTAAGGTTGAGCCTTTAACACCCCTTATTACCACTAAATCCTTACCTGCTTGAAATCTAGTCGCTAATGCCCACTCAACCTCTGTAGGATTATCCGGATCTATATCGGAGTCAACTACAATTACGTTCTTAAGACTTGGATGTGCTGTGAACGCGGCCATGATTGCTAACTTACCTTCACCCTCACTTAGCTTATTAATTGATATTACAGCATTTAACCAATTCCCACCACCAGGTGTTAGCCTAACCTTAACTACTCCAGGTACGACCCTTCTAACATATTCCCATATCGTAGCCTCTCTAGGTAGTCCCATCAATAATCTATGCTCCATCCCTCCAGGAAGTATTACATGAAAATATCCTCGTGATTTACTAACATATATAGCATCCACCTTAACTAGCGGTTGCTTTCTAACCTTATCATATAACTGCAATATATCCACGAAGGGTCCTTCATTAACATACTCTAAGGTCATTCTACCTTCAATAACTATAGTTGCTTTAGCTGGTACAGGAATATTGTATTTGGGTGTAAAGACTATATCTAGGGGTTCACCAACAATATATTTATAGCCTATCAGCTCAAACACACCGTAAGGTGGCGATGTTGAGGCTGAGAATAATATTGCTGGGTGAGTACCTATAACTATAGCTATAGGTGTTTCCAGTCCCTTCTTAGAGTTCTCCATGTAGATTTTATAAAGATGTCTAGGAACAAGCCTAATAGCGTATCCTTGATTTCCTATACGCATTAATCTATGTATTGATGCGTTGTAATGGAGCTTCATGTCGGGGAGCTCAGCGATGACTATTGATGATGTAATGTATTCCCCTCCATCTCTCTCGAAGAATTTAATTGAGGGTAATGATTCGATTCCTCCATTAAATCTCGAGTAATTATTATGAAAGTCCTTAATGCTTAAGAAACCCATACCTACATACTCCTTAATGTCCGCTCTTATACCACTAAGTAATGACATGAGTTTAATGTAAAGACCTTCATCGTTTTTTACATTGAATATGCTCATAACTATGTTACGCGAGTTAATAACGTTGGCAACGCATTTTAATGGTGATCCTGCTACCTCGTATACTAAAGCTTTACCTTCGCTCTCAGCTTTTCTAATGTGTTTTACAGGTTCATAGTGACGTTTAAGCTTACCTACCTCCATGACTAAGCCTTTGGATCTTAAATCCTCAATGAATTTTGTAAGGTCACTACTAACCATTAAATAACACACCTACTAATTTTAGCTGAGTCCTCAAATGTGTTTAGTGATACCTTCACACGACCCACTATCAATGCCTTGATGTCCCCTTTCCATGGTGTGAGAATTCTTATTATTCCATTCTTAAGGTCTATTTTCCTTATAATACCCACAGCAACATCTCTTAATTCATTATCAATTATCCCTACAAGAAGTCCTTCAGCATCTTGGAGCCTTATGATATTAATTTCATAACCCTGAATGGTTTCTATTCTTGGTATATAGGTTAGGTTTTCAACAAGTATGTTTATAGTGTTGAGGTATTTAGATGCATAAATTACCTTATTAATAAATTCCTCTGGTGCTCTAATTAAGGTTCTTAACTCATTAGCATTAATTCTCTTACCATTTAATAAGCATGACCCTATCAGTTTTATTTCTTTAACATTGAGATCACGGTCCTTAGCCTCACTGAAGTATTTCCTGTAAGCATCAGCTCTTAACCTCCTCCTATCTTCTCTACTTCTCTCTTTAACCTTGAATGGTTTAGGTATGCTGAGTACCTTAATATTATCGGGTAAAGCGTTACTTAAGTATTCATGTATTTCATGGTCAAGTATTAATACGTGGGTAGGCTTTAACCATTTAATCATGCCGAGCTTAAATTCTAGAGCTTGATGAGTTGTTACCCAGCCATCAGTATTAACAACTACGACCTCGTAATTATCCTTAGATTCATTCAGTAGCTCATTAAGTGCTGATATTAATTGTGCTTGACAATATTGAGGTGATATGCAACCAACAAACTTAATTTTTTCAGGCTTAAGATCTCGCTGCCATACAAACACATGTCTAGGCTCAGTAAGTGCTATAGTGGTTGGTACTGCTATATCCTCTTGACCTATGTCAGCATCTATAATAGCTACTTTCCTCCCTTTCTGAAGGAAGTAATTACTTATGAATGCAGAAAGCGTTGTCTTACCTGACTCTATAGGTCCTATCACAAATACTATGATTCTCTTTAAACTATTAAGATCGTTGGCTAAGGTTTCACATACGCTTAGCCATGAATCTAATACCTCCTCACCCTTACCTGGCTCCTCAACAGTGGCTCCTGAACCTAGTGTTATTGCTAATTCTGTATCCTCAAGAGCCTTAATGCAGTAACTTCTTAAACTATGTATTATTACTGATGACCCAGTGCAGTATACAGCACCAACAAGCAATATCCTGCCCTTCTTTACATTAATTCTTGCAGGTCCTGTTACTCTTATCATGCTATCTTTACTTAACGTTACATTCATGACCACTCCTACTCACCAGGACTAAAGTACCTAAACACAGATACTCCTAGTACCATAAGACATAACCTAAGTGGCTCTCATATATTTTAAGTGCTAAGCTATAAAGATTTAGAGCTATGGATGAAGCTGAATTATGTTTGTGGTTAAGGCGGAGTTTAAGATATGTGAGAAGTAAACTTAAGATAACTTTAAATAAGGACTTGAGCCAGCATTTAATGGTTTGGTGTGATTTAGGCTTAATGTTCAAGAAGTTATTAAAGAGTATTAAAGCCAAGTATGCTTTTGAGCTAGGTACAGGGACGGGTTTCCTAACGAAATTCATAGCTACTACCGTAGAACATGTAGTTAGTATTGAAATAGATCCCAGACTACTGTATGTAGCTTATAAGATTTTAGATGGTGAATATAACGTTAGTTTAGTATTGGGGGACGGCATAAGGCATATAGAGAGTGAATGTGTAAGAGCTGATGTAATAGTTTCTAATACGCCATTTCATATAACATCGCAATTAATAATATCGTTCATTAAGTCTAGATATCCTTATGCCATAATAACATTACAGCAGGAAGTTGCAGAGAGACTTATAGCGAGTGCTGGTAGTGCTAACTATAGCAGATTAAGTGTACTAGCTAAGTTATTTCTTGAAGTTAAGGACATAAAGACATACCCACCACAAGCCTTCTACCCTAGACCCGAAGTCTCAGCAACTTTAGTTCTACTTAAGAAGAAGCAGCATTGGAGTAGCAACTATGAAAATCTTGAGGGTTTTCTAGCTTGTCTCTTCTCTCAAAGGAGGCGAAAGCTACGCAAAGCACTTATTCACTGTTTCGGTAAAGAATCTCTCAACGTCGTTAAGGGTTTAATAAATGATGAGGTAAGAGTTTTTAAGTTAAACCCTGAAGACTTTCTTAACCTTTATCTGAGGTTTAAGGATTTGATGAGTACGTAATGATTATTGGTTTAACCTCAACAAGAGCTTTAATAAGCTTCCTCCTTCCATTATCTAAGAGTCTCCATAGAGTACCTCTCGATATCCCCATCCTATCAGCTGCTTCCTTTTGAGATAACTTCTCTAAATAAACAAGCCTCAACGCCTCAATCTCATCAGGCTCCAATACCACCGCATCACTACTACTTATAGTTGGTGGCGGAGGTCTAAACGGTAAGTAGGCAATATCCCCCAAGTTTAAGCTAACTATCCTTGGCTTAGGAGGTCTGCCTCTACCTCTCCATCTCCTTCTAAACAAACCATACCTCATAACTTAACCCCTAATTATGTCTCCTTCATAAGTTTTTAAATGGGTTATTAGCCTACCTTAATACCACCTCTTAGAGCTAAGATTATAGCTGCTCTTATATCATCGCTCTTCAATAAATCCTTAGGTATGTTCTTGAGACTTCTCTCAAGTAATGCTGTAGGTACTTCAAATTCCTTACTACTCCTTACCTCACTAACGACATAAACGTCGTAATTCATCCTTAATAACTCCTCAGTTAAGGAACTTAACGTATCAATTAAATCCTTACTTAAAGGCATACCTATCCTTACGATGACCTTCTTAGGCTTTAACTTCCTCTTTAATTCATTTATCCTCTCTACGAGCTTCCTATAATCATCCTTATAACCTACATCAACTACTAGGTGGTTAGCTATTATTGCGTAAGCTATTCTCTTACCCAAGTCTATACCAATAACCAATACATGCTCAGTTACTATACCTAAGAGCGTGATTACTATCTTCTCAACATCACTTTCAGGAACAACAATTACGTTGCACATAGATTCGATTATCTTAGATTGATTCCGTAGGAGTTTATGCCCTTCTCTATCAACTAGTAATTTATCGTTAACATCGCATTTGATATTCTTTATGTTATCCAGCACTTCAAATTTAAGACCATATTTCCTAGCAATCCCTAAGAATATCCTAAATACTTTGGGATCGTAAATGAAGACCTTAATAGTTATTTCTTTACCACCTCATTTATGTTTTAATTTATGAAGTAATAACTTTTATGATGGAGATAGTGTGGGCATAATTAACTACATAATAACTCAGTGTAGGGGTAAAATAGTACTCATATATGGCGAAGCTGGTACTGGTAAAACTAACTTAGCATTATACATACTTTCTGAAATTTCTTTAGCTAATCCCAAGCTAAAACATTTCTACATAAGTACTGAAGGATCCACATTTAAGCACTTAATAAGTAGGTATGGTCTGGATAGAGTAAGGAATGCATTCTTTACTGAGGCAGTAAATAGTGAACACCTGCTGAATATACTTTTAGGTATTTTCCTAAAATACGGTGAAAGCATAGGGGCAGTAATTATTGATAGTATTAATAATTTTTATCGCGATGAGGCACTATACAATAAGAAAGCTAATATTATTTTGAATACGTCTCTCTCAATGTTAGCTTATACTTCATTAATGAGTAATTCATACGTTTTATTAACTGCTCAAGTACGTCGGAAACCAGATGGTGAGTTAGACATTAGTGGTGGTCAAATATTAATGTTCTGGGCTGATGTATTGATTAAGTTAAGTAAGGAGAATAACCATAGGATTGCTGAGGTGATGTTACCTAAGGAACTGAGAGGACTTAAGAACTCATTTATGATAAGTTACGAAGGTGTTAAATTCGTTGAGTAGTAATGCTGTTAATTTAATAATCGTGAGTGTCACTTACTTCCTGCCAGCTTTAATAGCTAATGCTTTACCCGTGGTATTTATTGGTAAGGTAATTAAGAGAAAAACACCATTGGATATGGGAAGGAACTTCATAGATAGTAGGAGATTGCTTGGGCCAAATAAAACAGTTGAAGGGTTCCTAATAGGAGTTATTGGCGGATTAATTGTTGGGTTAATATATTATGTCGCATTATTAAGGAATCCATGTATAATACTTTATGGGTTATTGATGGGATTAGGGGCGATGATTGGCGATAGCGTTAATTCATTCATTAAGAGGAGACTCAACATACCTAGCGGTGATCCATTCATACCTCTAGATCAATTAAGCTTCATTCTATTCTCGTATTTACTCGTGAAAGTTACGGGTATTGATGGCTTATCTATTGGTTTAATAAACTTATATCATTTATCAATTATCATAGTTGTAGTTATGATTGCACATCCACTCTCAAATCTCATAGCTTACTTACTTAAGTTAAAGGATAAACCTTGGTGATACTTAACCGTGAAACTCAATCACTCATCTCTTTACTTAACTTCATCAGTATTCTATACTTAACATACCTATCTTCAGGTGAGAATCTAGGTGGATGGGCTACTCTAGTTTCTGTTCTACACTTAGGGCATGTAGGTTTAAGTGTATAGGCTCCACACTTAGGACATTTACGTATTAGGAATCTCATCTCCTTAACTTCTCCCTCTCAAAACTGAAGTTTAATCCTAGCTTCTTAGCTAGTGCTTCAACATTGGTGAGATATTCCCTTAGTATTCTCTCTGCTTGCTTATAGTCCGTACCTATAACCTCAACTCTATATCGTGGTGACCCGATACTGTAAACCCTAAGTGCTAAGTCCTTACTTTGCTTAATCATCGATAAGGGTTCTATCAATGCTTTCCTAATCCTCTCAACACCATCTGATGCTAGTGTATAGAGTGTTATTATACCCTGGATCTTTATCTTCTTAATGACTATATGCTTCCTTATCTGTTCCATTAATGCTTCAACCCATTCATCAGATATTCCTACTTTTCTAAGCACTTCGGCTCCTCTATATGCTGCCTCCTCAAACGCCGCGTAGATTTCACCATAAGAATCCTCAAGTTTCCACCCGACCTCTTCGTATGCTTCATCGAGCGTTTTATTTATAGATTTAGCAGCTAATTCGAGAATCTTCTCAGCTCTTTGAGCTCTCTTCCACTCAAGTATCTTCCTCCTCTGTTCCGTTGGGTGAACTCTCTTTAATGAAACATCAACATGCCCCTTCCTTCTATCAACCCTAATAACCTTAACAACAACTTTCTGACCCTCCCTAACAACGTCCCTTATGTCCCTAACCCATTTGGAACTTACCTCCGACCAAGGTAGGTATGCTTCCTTACCTCCATACTCATCCAATGTCATGTATGCGCCATAATCAAATACTTTAGTAATGGTTCCTACGACTAGCTCCCCAACTACTGGAAGAGGCTTTCTCTTTCTTACCATGATACTCACCAAGCCTAGATTATTTTAGAGGAAGTTATTAAATACGTTAACTACACCCTACTGTGAAATTACTCCTAATCCGTTTTGAGGAACAAGAAAGTCGAATGAAATAATTAACCCAGTATCTTAACTATATCACCTAGTATCTTTGCTTTGCCACCTGTAGGTACTACTAGTATCGTACCACACACCAAGCATCTTGCAGGAAATGTTGCGTGATCAAAGACTATTTGCTCGTTACCGCAAGATGGGCATCTAACCTTAATGAACCTGGACTTTGGCATAGGTATTAAGATCTTCCTCTTCTTCATTACCTAGTCACCTCAACTAATTCTACCTTCTTTAATCTAATACCTTCCCTATGCTGTATGTATCCACATTTAGTACACTTAAGTTTCAGTACTACCTTCTTAGTTACCTTAGCAAATCTCTTTTGCTCTGGCTTCCTCTTACTACCGTAGCCCTCCTGCTTCCTCCTATACCTTCTCTCGCCCTCTGCTAGTGCTCTCCTCTTACCATGCTTGTATATAGTTACTGTATGTATGGTATGCGTGTTACATCTAGGACAGTATGTCCTTATTCTCTTAGGCACTTTCATCCTTACCCACTCCTAGAGATTCTGTAACTTAACATGTTTTAAATACTTTACTTAACTTATGACTCCCCTCTTCTTCCTCTCACTTTCAGGTCTTACCTTAATTATTCCGAGGAATATAGCACAGCTAACACAGTAGCACCTAGTTACTGGGTACCTCGCTATGATTGCCCCCTTCTTCTCTAGTTCAGCAGCTAGTTGAGGATCTACTGGTGAGTACCACTTAGTTACACATATAGCCTTATCTGCAGGTACAAGCCTACCGCATTGATCACAATGTACGAGTTTTACCGAGCCCTTAGCACCTTTACGCCTACCTCTATTCTCCCTCTTCTTAGGCATACTCTCACCTTCCCTAAGTATTGAGGCAAGGGAATTAAAATAGATTGCAGTTTAATACCTTCGTGAATACCTCATATATGTAACTGCTTCCTTACCACATACAGGACATCTTTGCCCCTTAACATCAACCTTCTCAATAGCCTCTACGGGAGTACCTAAAGCCTCGGCCCCTAATTCATCTGCTACTTGGTAAGCACATGAGTCATTACCACACCAGGGAATCTCAACTATACCACCACTCTCTAAGAATTTCTTAGCCTCCCCAATGCTTATGAACCTCCTAAACCTAGATCTGAAGGCTTTCCAAGCACGCTCCCTTAACTCTTTATCCACTTTTTTACCTAACTCTACAACCTTCTCGTAAACCTCATTAATACTAACCTTAACTCTCTCGCCATTATCCCTTCTCACTATTGTGGCTGATGACTCATTAACCTCTCTAGGCCCTACATCAATCCTTATTGGCGCACCTTTAATATCCCAGTAATAGAATTTCTCTCCAGGTCTCACATCATCTCTTAAATCTGCATGAACCCTTAAACCCTTATCACTTAACTCCTTAGCTATCCTCATCGCGTAGTTTATGACTTTATCCCTATCCTGCTCCCTAAATATCGGTATTATTACTACTTGGTAAGGAGCTATTTTGAAGGGGAGTACTAAGCCCTTACTATCACCATGTACTGCCATTACGGATGCTATGACCCTCTCTGAGATTCCATAACTTGTTTGCCAT
>Ga0190363_1001289_pt1 | contig 14863 bp, 17 predicted proteins | sample 48721867_MG_FD_161272 | JGI IMG/M metagenome (GOLD analysis project Ga0190363, IMG submission 161272) | Hydrothermal vent microbial mat bacterial communities from Southern Trench, Guaymas Basin, Mexico - 4872-18-6-7_MG | ecosystem: Environmental > Aquatic > Marine > Hydrothermal vents >...
ATAAAATTCCAATTGGGTAAATTTTTATATCCCATTAATCTATTTGGAAATATGCTAAGCAGACTGATTAAGGCACTTCTCAAAGGTGAAGATGAATTTTCGAGGGAGCTTGAGGCGATTATTAAAGAAATGGGAATCGATATATCAGATTTTGCAAGAAAATGTGGTGTTCCTTATTCCACCCTTTACAAAATAATCAGAGGGCAGCGATCACCAACCTTAGGGACAGTAAGGAGAATTCTATCAGCATTCAAAACGGATGAGGGTTTCCTTGCAGTTATTGCAGCAAGGCACATCCTTGAGGAGACTTCTCCCTTCAGGGAAAAGATTCCTGTAAGGAATTATCCCGCAGTTAATTTCGAAGAGGCTTTGATAATGGCGATAAGGGCAGAAAAAGAGGGAGCTATTGCAATAGTTTGCGCTCCGGTATTGAGCACAACAATTGAAAAAATGGTCGATGTTCCCGTTTTTACAATGAGACCAAAAGAGAGCATTATCAGAGCAGTTAGGCAAGCTGTTGAAAAGCTTTCTCTTCAACTTTAACAAATTTTAATTGTTCCTTTCATGTCTGAGGTTTCTTAGTATTTCGTCAATTTTCCCCATTTCCTCGATTAGCTTCTGTTTCGCCTTTGTGCTATCCAAATAATCCAAAGGAGCCCCACATCTAATACAGGAAAAGTTCATCTCCATCGCAGTCTCATACTTAACCTTCAAGCAACCGTTAATACAGATGTAATAGACCGCAGAGTCTTCCATTTCAAGTTTTTCCTGTAGCTTTTTCTTTGTTTTTAAAAGCTCCCTCATTAGTACTTCTCTTTCCTTGTTGTAATTTATTTTCCAGTAATACTCCATCCACCCCGTTTCTTCATCTCTTTTCCTCCGGTACTCAGCTATTCCTAACTCATACAGAGAGAAAAGGGCTTTTCTCACCTCATTTATTTCAATACCAAGCTCCTGAGAAATTTCCTCATCAGTAAACTCCCTTTGAGGTCTTAAAGAATAAACAATTACCCCGACTTCTCCAGCAACTCTCTCTACAAGCTCGTTAATGAGGTCTTCACTCTGAGGTACTTCCACGGATGTCTCTTATGTAACTAATCCTTATTTAATTTTGCGGCGGGTTGCAAAATTTAAGGTTTGAGAGAAAAAAAATATCAAAATTGAACCCGGGTTTTATAAGTGTAAAAAAGAGTTCTTGCTGAGCTAGAGCGTGAGATAATTGAGCAGATTAATTTATTGATTTAATTAAGGTTTAACTCTCTTTTATAATCTAAAAAGTTCTCCCCCTCCGATGTGGTAACGAATAACTATTTATAATACGAGTGAAAACTATTTTATGGTTCTCTAGGACAGCAGAGAATTGTGATAGTAGTGTTAGCTACCGAAAACAATAAGGAGGCTGTGAAAAAGGAGTGATAGCTATGAAGGCACCAAGTGATACCACAAAATATCTCATTTATGCTGAGATCATAGCTGAGGGCGTTGTTGAGAGACCTGATGTGGTCGGGGCGATATTCGGGCAGACCGAGGGTTTACTCGGAGATGAACTTGACCTCAGGGAGCTTCAAAAAACGGGTAGAATAGGGAGAATAGAAGTCAAAATAGAGAGCAAGGGTGGGAGAAGTTACGGAGAGATTAAGGTTCCATCGAGTCTGGATAAGATCGAGACAGCGATACTGGCAGCAGCTTTAGAGACGATCGAGAGGGTCGGGCCATGTGCGGCTAAAATCAGGGTGATTAAGATCGAAGACGTTAGGGCGACGAAGAGGAAGAAGATCGTTGAGAGAGCCAAGGATGTGCTCAGGGATCTCTTCGAGGAGCCGGAGATCGAATCTGAGAAAATCGGGGATCTCGTAAGACAGGCAGCTAGAGCTGAAGAGATAATAGAGTATGGAGAAGAGAAGTTGCCAGCCGGCCCAACTGTCGATGAATCCGATGCAATAATAGTTGTTGAGGGCAGGGCAGATGTGCTGAATTTGCTTAAAACTGGCATAAGAAACGTCATTGCTGTCGAAGGTACGAACGTTCCTAAAACCATAATTGAGCTAAGCAAAAAGAAAACTGTGACGGCTTTCCTTGATGGAGACAGAGGGGGAGATTTAATCCTCAAAGAGCTCCTCCAAGTGGCAGAGATAGACTACGTTGCAAGAGCCCCAGAAGGCAAAGGTGTTGAAGATCTAACCCAGAAAGAGATAATCAAATCCTTGAGAAATAAGATCCCGGTCGAACAGGTTCACCTTATCAAAGTTAAGGATATGAGGGAGAGTCGAAGAGAGGTAAAAGAGAAAGAGAGGGAAATTGAGGTTAAGGAGCCTAGAGAGAGCAAGGAATCTAAAGAAGAGGTAAGGGAGGAAAGAGAGGCCAGGGAAGGTAAGAAAGAGGGGACCCTCGATATCTTCAGGAGACATAAGGAGGAGGTTGAGGGGAAGCTTATTGCAAGAATCCTCGATAAAGGGCATAATCTTGTGAAGGAAATTCCCGTAAGGGATCTCGTAAAGACGCTCAAGTCGAACAATACGAAGGGAGAGACGATCGTATTCGATGGAGTTATAACCCAGAGAGTCGTAGATCTGGCTGCAAAGAGGAACATAAGTTATCTTATCGGTGTGAGATTGGGTAGCGTTGTCAAAGTCCCGACCAGTATCAGGATTATCACATTCGATGAGCTCTAAATCTCATCATTTTTTAATTTTTTAATCAACTCCAATTTCTGATCCCAATTCCCGAAGTTAAAATTTTATAGTTTTCTAAAAAAAGATTTTCGTGGACGAACTTACAAAAGCCTACCTATCAAAGAAATTCAAAGAATATTATTCAAAGGCCAATCTAACCCCTCCTCCCGATTTTGAAAAGAGAGAATGGGCATTCGTTCCATTCGAGACACTTCCAGATTTTTTCATGCAAAGACACCTCAGCTTTGAGAGTCTAGAACACCTAAAAGCTTACATCCTTTCTTCACCTCCAGCCCATGTTTTCTATTCCTCGGCCTGCTATCTTAAACCAAAGGAGCCGATGGAGAAGAAGGGGTGGCTCTATGCCGATCTTATTTTTGATATTGATGCCGATCACCTGCCCTTAAAGGATAAGAGTATGGAAACCGCTCTTAAAGTTGCAAAAAAAGAAATAATTAGGCTTTCCGAGATACTTCAGAGGGATTTTGGCATTTCCGAGAAGGATATGAAGATCGTATTCTCAGGTGGAAGAGGGTATCATATTCACGTCTATGATAGGGATTTTCAGCTTCTGGGATCTCCGGAGAGAAGGGAGATAGTGGATTACCTTTCAATAAATTCTCCTACTAACGGAAAGAGCCTCCAAATGGCTAGAGTCAGGAAATGCGTTCTAGCTTTTTTCAGAAATAAAGAAAAAGAGGGTAAACTTACAGAATTCCTCAAGAGAAGTGGTATCAGATCTGAAAGGACAAAAAAAGATTTGAAAGACCTTATTAGTAATAAGCAACTTGGAAGAAAGTTTATCCGTGGTGAGTACGATCTAAGGAAAATAAGCAAAGGAAAAAGATTCCAAAACATGATTTCGAGGATTCTTGATGTCTGCACTTCTAAACATTCAATTCACATTGATGCCCCCGTTACAGCGGATGTGAAAAGGCTGATAAGGTTTCCTGGCTCAATCCACGGAAAAAGCGGGTTGAAAACGATGGAAATTGACCTTAACTCGATTGAGGAGTTTGATCCTTTCGCGGATGCAATTGCATTTGGAGATGAAAAAGTTAAATTAACAATATCCCCAGAGAAGGATGTAAAGATTCAAATGAGGGGCGAGAAGTTTCGTTTTAAAGCTGGAGAGAGAGTCACTGCACCAGAGTTTGTTGCAATTCATCTCCTATGCAGGGGGGTAGCGAGATATGGACATTGATGAACTTCTCATAATTCTTGAAAAGAACAGGTCGAAGCTCACAAAGCTGGAAGATGATTTTTACGGGCAAATCCAAAAGAGAATATCGGAACTTGAGGATTCAAGAAAGGATGCAGATGATTATGAAATATCAAGAATCGATGATGAGATCAGAACGATAAAGAGGATCCAGAGGAGAATCTTTGAGGCGAGAACTAGCAAGATAATTCGGGCAGCCTGGGCAAAAGTTTGTGGAGAGGCTGTAAATGTTGAGAATCTCACAACCGCTGAAAAGGATCTTTTAACGAAACTCACAAACTTAATTTCGGAATTCAGGGATGCGATGACGGAAAAAGTGAATACAGAAATCGAGAATGCAAAAAATCAAACCAATGAAGATCTCAGCGAGACCTCCCAAGACTTTGAGCTTGTGAGGGTGAAAACAAATATGGGCAAATTCGAGGGAGTTGATGGAAAAACATATAAATTGAGCAGGGAAGACGTGGTAACGCTCCCAAAGTTGAATGCAAAGGCTCTGATCAAGGCTGATGCTGCTGAGCCAATAAGCTGGGGTGATAGCGAATGAAGTATCCAAAGAAGATAAGAACCTACTGCAAGTATTGTGGAAAACATACGATCCATGAGGTTGAAAAGGTTAGCAAGGGTAAACAAAGCTCCCTGAGATGGATTAATCGACAGAAGGCAAGAAGGGGTAAAGTTGGCAACCTCGGTAAGTTCAGTAAAGTGCCGGGAGGAGACAAGCCAACGAAGAGAGTTAACATCAGGTACAGATGCACGGAATGTAAAAAAGCTGAACACAGGCCAACATGGAGGGCGAAGAGATTTGAACTCGTTTAGGGGTGAGATCGTGGGCGTGAAGAAGAGTAAATTCGTCAGGGTGAAGTGTCCGGATTGCGAGAACCTTCAGATCGTCTTCGATCACCCCTCTATAGACGTGAAATGCCTTATTTGCGGGAGAACTTTGGTTGAGCATACCGGTGGGAAAGGAATAATCAAGGCTGAAGTTGTTGAAGTCCTTGAGTAATGCTTTTGAATGCTTTTTATTCTGATTTTTCCTCCCCCAGCCCCAACAAATCCTTCAGCCCTAACAAATCCTAAATCTAATCATGTCGAACGATCTAATCGAAAAGGTAGAAAAATTGAGACCGGTCGTTGGTAGCCACGTGAAAAGAAGGATTGAGGAGTTCCTCTCTTTTAAAGATAAAGATTCTAAAGAATGGTTTAGTGAACTTTGCTTCTGTATTTTAACAGCAAATTCCTCTGCAGAAATGGGAATTAAGATTCAAAATACACTCAAATTCGATGGTTTTGCTAAGCTTAACGAAAAAGAGTTGGCAGGAAAGCTGAAAGAGTTAGGATACAGATTTTACAATGTTAGAGCCAGATACATAGTTGAGGCGAGAAAGTACGTTAACGTCAAGGAAATAATCACCTCGTTCAAAGAACCCTGGGAATCAAGGGAATGGCTTGTTGAAAATGTGAGAGGCTTGGGTTATAAAGAGGCAAGTCACTTTCTCAGAAACACAGGCTTTCTTGACTTTGCAATCCTTGACAGGCACATTCTGAGGATAATGGAGAAGGTCGGAATCGTTAGGGTTCCCAAAACCCAAAAAAACATCTCAAGAAAGACGTACCTTGAAATTGAAAAAAAGTTTATAGAGATCGCTAAAAGACTGGAGATGAAACCTGGAGAGCTTGATCTCTACCTCTGGTATCTCTCTACAGGTAAAGTTCTGAAGTGATCTGCCGAGAAGCAAGGAGCAAGAAGCAATAACGTTTAAAAATCAGAAGTGAATTTAATTCTGATGGATCCAAAAAAAATCCTTTTTGTTGTAATAGATGGGGTTTCAGACAGACCGATAGAGGGCAAAACACCCCTTGACTCTGCTTCAACTCCAAATCTGGACTATCTCGCGAAAATTGGAATCAATGGAATAATGGATACGATAGCCCCCGGCATCAGACCGGGAAGTGATACATCACACCTCGCACTTTTTGGTTACGATCCCTTTGAGTGTTATTCGGGAAGGGGTCCTATCGAGGCTGCAGGAGCGGGAATAAAGCTTGAAGAGGGTGATCTCGCTTTTAGAGTTAACTTTGGTACCGTTGAAGGAGAAGGGAGTGTATTTGATAAAACCGTAGTTGACAGAAGGGCAGGGAGGATAGATGATACCGATGATCTCGTGGAGGCTGTGAGAAATATCGATCTAAGTAAATTCGGAGTTGACTTCGTTTTTGAAAGGGGTTCCGGACATAGAGGGGCGATCGTTTTCAGGGGTAAGGTCTCGGATAGAGTTTCAGATACGGATCCAAAGGAGATGGGTTTGAAGGTTAAAAGGGCCAAACCTCTGGATGAAAGTGAGGAGGCAAGGATTACAGCTGAGGCTGTAAATTACTTCATGGAAGAGGCACATAAAATTCTGGAAAAACATCCAAAAAATCGCGAAAGGGAGGAAAATGGGCTTTTGAGGGCAAATGTCCTATTACTAAGAGGGGGAGGGAAGGTCAGGAAGGTTGAACCCTTTGAAGAGAAATTCGGGATGAAATTAGCTTTCATAACTGGAACGACCCTTATCAAAGGGATCGGAAAGTTTATAGGAGCGGATCTTATTGAGGTTGAAGGGGCAACGGGAAACAAGAAAACGAACCTTAAAGGAAAGTTTGAAGCAGCCGTTAAAGCCTTAAATGACTATGATATCGTTCTGCTTCACATAAAAGCAACAGATGAGCTCGGCCATGATGGGGATTTTGATGGCAAGATGGAGTTCATTCAAAAGGTCGATAGAGAAGCGGAGATCCTTAAAGGGCTTGATTTCTCAAAAATCTGCCTCATAGTAACGGCAGACCATTCTACACCGATAAAAGTTAGAGACCACACAGCAGACCCGGTTCCAGTTACGATAGTGCATGAAGGAGTTAGGGTGGATGAAATTGATAGATTTTCAGAGCTTGTAGCCTATAAAGGTGGACTTTGCAGAATAAGAGGTATAGACCTGTTTAATATAGTCTTAGATCTTACAAATAGAGCGAAGAAATTTGGGGCTTGATCGCTAAACTGGCGGTGGATTGGATGGAGGAGATAAGGGATATTTCCGAAATTGAGGATAAAATGGATGAAGTAAAGGATGAGGAAAAGGAGTTTGCTTACAACAAACTAATCATCCCCCCAAATACGAAGTTTGAGGAGAGGAACATAGTCGTTGAAAAGGACATCGTCGTTGGAGCGGGCTGCAACATCGGTTATGGATTGATGGGGAGAAAGGTGATAGTCGGCGAAAAAACAACGGTTGGTGGAGACGTTGTTGGCGATGAAATAAGGCTGGATTCCTGGAATACAGTTAAAGGAAATGTTATTTGCAAAGGTGATGCTTATATAGGGGAGTTCACCACAATAGAGGGAAGATTGACTGTCTTTGGAGACCTCGAGATAGGCAGAAACGTAAAGCTCAAGAGCGGTTTTGAGGCAAAAGGACTGATAACGATCCAAGATCCTTTACCCGTGCTTATCTTTCTATTTCTCTATCTTCTTGAGCTTCTAAGGCTTGGAAGGCTCGAGGATGCTGAGAAACTTTTTGAGGTTGTCGACGAGATCGAAAGTCCTCTCGTCATCCCCGAAAACAGCAACGTAAACCTTGAAGTTATTCAGTCCAACTCAGATTTTGAGGCCATTGGAAGTAGAATTCTAGGAAATATAAGGGTTAAAAACCTGAAGGCCGAGGGTTGCGAGATCTTCGGAAGCATAAGGGCAAAGAAAATTTCTGTAGATGGTTGCAGAGTCCATGGATCGATAGAGGGAACGGACATCTATCTGATTAACGGTTCGGAAGTCTACGGAGCGGTGAAAGGAGAAAGAATCTTTATGGAGGATAACTGCTCAGTTGAATCATCCATAATTGGAAAGAGTGGTGTGTGGATAAAAAGACAGATTGAGCTACCAGACAGATCCATAACCCAAATTCTTGAAGATGCCGAAAGAAAGGCCAGAGAGGTAGTTGGAAAGATAGCTAAAGTTGAGGTTGTGGAGGGGGAGAGTGAAAGAAAAAGTGTGGGGGAAACTGGGGAAAGTTGGGAAAGTGACGAGACCAAATTTGAAAAAGCTAAGGTTAAGAGGAAAAGATCAAAAGCGAAGAGAGCGAAGAGGAAAAGAGGGGGAACTGGAAGTAGGAGAAAGAAGAGAAAAAGGAGAAAAAGTAAAGTGAGAAGGAGCAGAAAAGTTAAGGATAAGAAAAAGAAAAAGGAGAAGAAAGGAAGCGGAGAAAAGAAAGGGGAAAAAACCAAGACCAAAGGGAAAACAAAGAAATAGTTTCGAGTTCAAATTTTGAGTGATAGAAATGCTTGAATGGGAATTGAAGAAATTCAAGAAGATGTTTCCTAACTTAAAGCATGAGGTTGAAGGAACGAAGATTCCAACAATCCTCGACCACTTCGAGAAGTGCAAGAGTGATGGAGATGCCCTCGAGCTCATTGACTTCTTTGAAAAGAATGGAGATATCTCCGTAGAGATGGCGAACTATCTGAGAAAAAACATATCGAAGTACAGGGAGCTTTTTGGAACTAGAACTGAAGGAGAATACGAGAGAAGAGGGATAATATAATCTAGATAGGAGGAGTTCAATTGATTGAGATCGGGCTAGCAGGAAAGCCGAATGCTGGAAAATCAACTTTCTTCAAGGCTGCAACCCTCGCAGATGTGGAGATCGCAAGCTACCCATTCACAACGATCCAGCCAAATGTAGGGGTTGCTTATGTAAGAACCCAGTGCGTCTGCAAGGAGCTTGGAGTTGAGTGCAAAGAATGCATTAACGGCGGGAGATACATCCCGATTAAGCTTATCGATGTTGCCGGCTTGGTTCCAGAGGCCCACAAAGGAAGGGGGTTGGGGAACGAATTCTTGGATAACCTTAGACAGAGCGAGGCTATCATTCACGTGGTTGATGCATCTGGCTCTACGGATGCTGAAGGAAATGAGATCGGAATTGGTGAGAGAGATCCAGTCGAGGATGTGAAGTTCCTATACCACGAACTCGATATGTGGATCTTCAATATCCTGAAAAGGAACTGGGCAAGACTTGTTAGAAGGATTAGCATGGAAAAAATTCCTGCTTACCGCCTAATAGCCGAGCAGCTCGGTGGATTAGGATTCGATGAAATACAGGTTAAGGAATCACTTCGAATTGTGAGCAAGGAGGTTGAGAAGTTTTCAGATGATGATCTGCTTGCTTTCTCCTCTGAGTTAAGAAAGAGAAGAATGAAGATGCTTATAGTAGCCAACAAAGCTGATAAAGCTCCAGATGAGCTGATGAAGAAGATGTTAGAGCTTGATGAGATGGTTGTTCCCGTTTCAGCTGAGGTTGAGCTGACTCTAAGAACGGCGAGCAAGAACGGATATATCAAATACTATCCCGGAGACAAAGACTTCGAGATTATAAAGGAATTAAATGAGAAGCAGCTAAAAGCTTTAGAGCTCATAAGGGGCTTTATGAAAAAGAACAATGGCACTGGAGTGCAGGAGGCTCTTAACCGCATAGTCTTCGATTTGCTTGATTATATCGTTGTTTATCCCGTGGAGGATGAGAACAAGTACACCGATACAAAGGGTAACGTGCTGCCCGATGCCCTGCTTGTAAAGAAGGGAACCACAGCAAAAGAGCTGGCTTTCCTTATCCATACGGATATCGGTAAGAATTTCATCCATGCCATCGATGCAAGAAAAAAGATGAGAATTGCCGATGACTACGAGCTTAAAAACAATGATGTGATTAAAATCGTTTCTTCTGCTTAATTTAATGTTCAGCTTCTTACGATTCTACTTCAATCTCCTTATTCTCCAAATGCTATAAGTGGGGCTGTTGCAATTCTCCTTCCGCCCATCTCTCTGATGACCGGCTTTAAAAACTTAACTCTTGCTCTATCAAGGATTATATGGATCGCAACGCCTCCCTTGGCTAATTTGGAGACGGTTGGATCAAAGCCCTCCCTCGTTAGAAACTCTATTATCCTAGGAATGTCTTTCTCATCCGGAACGTTGAATAGAAAGCTTATAAGATTTCTCGAGTCTACCACTTCTTTAATATCGGTTATTACATTTTCCATTATCTTTCTCTTTTCCGGATTGGCATAAGAATCCTTATTTGCAATGAAAACGGAGTGTACAGTCTCCTTCACAACATCTATTATTCTACACCTGTTTTCGCGAAGGGTGGTACCAAATTCAGTAACCTCAAGTATAAGATCTGCTTCGGGTTCAGGGGGGAGGATCGATGCCTCAGTCTTCCCGATGGGATCGAACACAACCGCATTTATACCCCTTTCCACGCAGTATTTCTTCGCAAGTTCTGGAAACTCAGAGGCAAACATAAGCTCCCTGTCCCCAACAACCTCCTTAAGATCTTCAATTGATTTTACATCCGGATATATCTCCTCTGAAACTGCAACAACGAGTTTTGTTGGTCTGAAGGGAAGTTTTTCAACGACAACAACCTTTTCCTCAAGTTTTTCATACCTCAACATGGAATTTTCAAGAATGTCCTCACCCGTAAACCCTCCGTCACCCTTTCCTCTCATAATGTAGAAGGGCATAATTTGAGGTCTTACTTGTTTTAGAATAAGATTTGGATGATCCACACTAATATGATAACCTCTCTCGCTCTTTTTTAGCTTATATCCAGCTTTTATCATTGCATCCCAAACTGGCTTCTCCAGATGGCCATCAGGAAAGTAGATTTTTGTAACTGTTTTTGTATTCGCTGTTGACATCCTGAATGCAGAAGGCTTTGCTTTTTATAACTTTTTTGTTGTTTTTGTTGATGTCTACTACTCTAAGATGAAGGATTTTATCTCTTAAATAAAATAGCATTCTAATTAATAAAATAAAATGGCTCGCTACATATAATAAATAGACCAAAAATCATATATATTTTTGAAAAATAGAGTAAATATGGTTTTTGTTTGTCCTGAAGTATATGTTGTGCATGACGAGAAGAACGAGAATCTCCTAATTGATGTGATGCTTCCGGGTGCAAAAAAGGAAAGCATCAAACTCGAATTTTCTAAAAACGGCTTTTGCGTAGAGGCTACAGCAGAAGAAAGAGGTACCGTATATTTCAGCTGCTATACTCTTGCTCATGAGGTATTTCCAGATCGGGCAAAAGCTAAGTACAAAGATGGTGTATTGAAAATAATCGTGCCTTTTAAAAGAGAGACGGTAAAGGAAATCGATATTGAATAAAGGATGGCCTTGAAGAGATTTATTGCGAGGTTCGTTTGAGGTTGTTAGGTTATCTTTAGGTTATCTATGATCTATATAATCTATATTTCTCCAGTACAAACAATGAGAGCAATCGCAAATTCTATGAATTCAATGAATTTAACCGAATCGGGTTAAAACTCAAAATTCAAAACTTCAAAACTTGTTAAACTCAAAACTCAAAGACTCCGCTTATCTCCCTCCCACATTTGCAGCATTTCGCCTCTCCTTCATCAATAGCTAGTTTATTCTCAATAAGGCTAGAACCTCTCCTGACAATCAAAACCTCCCCACATTCAGGGCAAAAAGTATTTTCAAATCTGTGACGGACATTTCCGATGTACACATAACTTATCCCAGCTTTTCTCGCCTTAATGATGGCTTCCTCCAACACTCTTAGTGGTGTGGGCGGATCTTTTGTCAGGTAGGCTGGAAAGTATCTGGTGAAGTGAATCGGCACCTCAGAATCCAGATATTTAAGATGATTTTCAATAATCCCATCGATCATTTCTGGATTTTTGTAAACTGGTGGAGAAAGCAAGCAAACCATCTCCACATGAACGCCTTTCTTCCTTGCAAATCTGGCATTTCTCCAGATGTATTTGCTTTTTCCCTTTGAGATCTCCGCATAAACCCGATCGTCTCCTTTAATATCGAAGTTTGCCGCATCCAAGCCAGAATCAATCAGCATCTTCAATGCCTTTGGTGTCATATAACCATTTGAGACGATCGTATTTTTGAGATTGCTCTCCTTTGCGAGAGGGAAGAGGTCGAGAAGGTATTCAAAAAGCAGGGTTGGTTCATTAAAGCTCGCACATGTACTTCTGTCTCCATTCCTTACTGCAACCTCCACTACAGTTTTAGGATGGATCAAATCAAACCTTTCCGGTGGTGGCCTTTTTGAGAGGTGCCAGTTCTGACACCACGGACAGTCAAGGTTACAAGAATAGGTTGAAAAGGTTATGCTGGTTGTGCCAGGAAGAAAGTGGAAGAATGGCTTTATTTCCATAGGTCTGCTCTCCACCGCGCTTATGTTCCCGTAAGTAAGAGTTCTCAGACCTCCACTTTCATTGTACCTTGCGTTACAATGTCCAAAGCTTCCTTCCGCTATCAAACACCTGTTCCAACATAGATCGCATATGACATCCTCATTCTTTTTCCGGTAAAGTTTAGCTTCTCGATTCACTAAAAAAATAGTGCAGGAAAGAAATTTAAATAATTTTAAAAAATCGCATCCGAACCTAAGCCACCTCAATCCAGCTATGGGCAGCCTCTCCTGCAAATCTTATCTTGCCTTTCTCCTGAAGTCTACTTACTGCCCGAGAAATTTTGCGTCTATCCTCAACAAGAAGTCTTGAGAGTTCTTGAACGTTACTTTTTCCTTTCTCCTTAAGGAATCTTACAATCTCATATTCAAGCATTTCTTCGGGAGATAGGACGGGGCAAATATAAGTACCACCAGATGGATTCGACTCATATCTCACGATACCATCCCTTTCAAGTTCTTTTACAATCTGGGTAACTTCATCAACTGACATGTTAAGTTCCCTAGCAATTGTGGTTATTCGTGGGCGAAACTCAACCCTTTCCTCACAACCCTTCCTGATGTAGTCCAATACCCTTTCTTTTGTCATAATTTAAAATGATTTTTTATTGAATGTAAACATTACCTGGTTCTTCGTACAAAAACAAACCCGAATTTTCCAAAAATCCAAGATCTCTGTCTCTTTCAAATTTTTTATATCCTTCACACCTTCAATCTTTACAGCTCTGGGTTAATCAAATCACAACGGGAAGATCCGGATTTACAAGAACTATCGACTCGGTTGTAGGTTTGTAAAAAAGGTTTATCGCCTTTATTCTAACTCCAACTCTAATCGCTTGACGGAGAAGTTCCCCCTACTACTGGATCGGCTTCTCTATTCGGTCTGAAGGCTTTCACTTCTGGAACTGCAGCTATGAAAAGGATGTAGGTGGTATATTTCCCACATACTTTCACCAACTCCATAACATGCCTCCTGCCCCTTTGGGTTGGACAGTCGGGACACATGGCCGTATCACCAATCCTCATAGCTGCACTCTTAACTTCCAAATAAATAGGCTCTGGACAGAATAGAAGATAATCGATTGCCGAGCCATTTACCCTTTGATTTCTTTTAAAATTCATACAATCAAGCCAAGGAATTGCTTTCAACTCCAGACACTTCTCAAAAGCTCTCATCTGTAGTTGTGTGTCTATGAGCGCTGCATCCTTCCCGTCTTTAACCGCAAAAATTCTGTAGCCAGTCTTTCTCGGTTTGATCCTGACGCAGTATGCCTTTCTATCATTTACCATGTACTCCTTCAATCTTCCCGTGTTGTTTATGTGAGCCTTCTCAATTTTACCATCGATCTCTACTTCTACAACAAATCTGTCAATTCTTTTAACGATCTTACATTCTATCCCGGGAACTTCGAGCAGTTGCTCCACAGCCTACCTTTTCCAACCAAAAATTTAAGTATTTTCCACAAGCTTTAGGAATCATGGCTTCACTGGAAAAATCCGTCTTTCAGAGAGTTTTACTTCCCACCGACTTTTCGAGGTACTCAAAGAGGACTCTCGAATGTGGTGCAGAGCTTTTCAATATCGGAGTTGAAGAGGTGATTTTACTCCATGTCGGGACTTACGATCCCTTTATCCTGTCCCTTGCCAGAGTAGATGTTGAAGATTTCATTAAAAAACTTGAAGAGGAGAGTGCTGAAAAACTCGAGGAGGCTGAAAGAATTGTGGAGGAAAAAGGTGTCAGAGTAAAGAAGCTGTTTTACGCAGTCTCCGGAGATCCGGCCGATAAGATTTTGGAGGTTGCAGATGAGGAAAAAGTTGATCTAATACTTATGGGATCGAGAGGACATGGTTTGCTTAGAAGTAAGCTCATAGGCGGGATTTCCGAATCTGTAGTTAGGAAGTCGAGTGTTCCCGTTCTCATCGTGAAGTTCAAGGTTGTGGAGGAGGCTGGAGAATACTACTGCAAGAAAACCTTCTCACGATTATTTGAGAAGGTACTGTTTGCAACCGATACCACCAGCGATCCGAACATCGTAGAGTTTTTGAAGAAAGTTGCAAAGATTGGAGAGGTGTATCTTGTTCATGTTGTGGAGAGGTCCAAGGAAGATGAAATCGAGGCGATGGTTGAGAGGGCGAACGAGGTTCTTAGAGGTTTAAGATCTAAAATAGGCCAGGGTGAGATAAGGATAACTTGGGGGAATCCCGTAAAGGAGATTCTGAAAATTGCAGATGAAGAAGGGATTTCTCTGATCGTTATTCGGTCTACAGGAAAAAATGGGAGTGATGAGAGCAAAGAGCTTGGGAGAACAGCTGATTCAATAATAAGGCATTCAAAGGTTCCTGTGCTGGTATTTAAGTAAGTTAAATAAGCCACACCAATTTGATTTTAAAGGTTAAAATATCTCCTGATCGCAATCGTTATATTCAAAAAGATCCAGCTTATTCAGAGGGGTCGTGGCGTAGCCAGGAAGCGCGGCGGGCTCCAGCGGTAATGATGATAGACGGGTCTGCTGAACAATGATGATCCGTTGGAGCGCTGACCCGAAGAGACCCGCCAGTCGTGGGTTCAAATCCCACCGGCCCCACTATATCGTGGGTTCTGTAGATTTTAAATTAGGAGCAGTTCCTGCTACCAGTGATACACCATAAAAGTCGGGAGAGTTTAAACATCGATAAAGAGTGGAAGAACAGATTCA
>Ga0190363_1001290_pt1 | contig 14861 bp, 14 predicted proteins | sample 48721867_MG_FD_161272 | JGI IMG/M metagenome (GOLD analysis project Ga0190363, IMG submission 161272) | Hydrothermal vent microbial mat bacterial communities from Southern Trench, Guaymas Basin, Mexico - 4872-18-6-7_MG | ecosystem: Environmental > Aquatic > Marine > Hydrothermal vents >...
CAACTATAATATGAATAACCGTTTAAACAGTCATGGAAGCCTTCAAAGGCAAACACTGCTTGGAAAATATTGAAAAGCCATAAGAGTTTATATTATAAATCCCTAGCAGCAGTAAAGGGTCTTCAACTTATAATGACTTGCGAATTTAGGTGGTATATGTTTCATTCGTAACTTTGGGATTATAGTGTCTGCAATTTTTTATCTCAAAACAATAGTATTAGATGATGTTTCCCATGAATATTACATTACCCTTTCTCGAGAGTTCTTAGAGGACAACAGTTTCCAGTGCAATATACATATTTACTCGAGAACGTCCAATATGACGTTATTTTCATCGACTATTACACTTATGTAGTCACCTACTTCTTTAGAAAGTATTAAGTACGTATCCTCTTCTTCTAGCAATTCAACCTTAGCTAGAACGTGAACTATTGTTGAATTTCCAACATCTATATCCAACCATATACGCGTATTCCCATTTTCAACGTATTCATACTTGGCAACTATAGTTCCGTTAACCGTCCTTTGAGCAGTCCCCCTCTTAATCATAGTGTAGGCCGCCAGTGCAGCTTCTTTCATTCCACCAACATCAGCGCAGCGAACACGAACACACGTTCTGTCAGTAGCCCTAACCAAAGCGAAAAAGGATGGTACATAGTGACCTGTATCTTCATCATAAACAAATACTGGTATATGATAATATAGATCAGTACCTATTCTATATAAGAGAGCTAAAGGTGTTGAATAGTATCGCCCCTCAGGTAGAGATGGGAGTTCAGCTTTTGCAACCCTTTTAGCTTCCTCTGGAGAGATAAGTGCCATATGATCTAGACTGTAAAGATAAATCCCATCTTTTTTAGCTATTATTACAAATTCGAGTAAACTAGGATTACGTTTGTTACAAAACAGGTAAACTGCGACCAGCTCTCCGTCCCATAGCTGGTATCTAAGCCCTTCTGCTTCAGCTGGACTTGCTGACCTATCGCTATATATTGGTATGCCATTCCAAAAGTTTAACTCATTCTCAGCTGTCCATCTAAAATCTCCAAAAGCATCCCCCATCCTCTCAAGCCACTCCTCATCCCATCTCTGAACAACCCACTCAGGAGCTTCTTCCGGCTTATATTGCCCAAGTAAAGCACCAGTAACAGGATCCCAAATATGAACCATAGGATCCACAAGGGGGCCAAACGGAACTTCATAGTAACTGGTTGTTACGTAGACTAGTCTCTCCGCTTCCGGATCCCATGTAAGATAAGCTCGACTAAAAGTCCTCAATGGAAACATATCTTGAGCATGTACCCTAATATCTTTATCAAACCATAGACCTTCTCCATATTTTGCTTCTATTGGTATTATTTGAGCTTTTTCACCAGTTGCATCTGTAACAGGTATGATTATGATTTCTCGAAGCCTGTTGCTTTTACCCATTAGAAAGGAGCCAAGCACTGGTGGTTCGCTTATTGTAGCTATCCAACATAACTCGCTCTTATACATGCCCAAGTGAACGCTTGTAACCCAAGAGGCGGCACTTGTTTTCTTCATTTCGGCAATGGATCTAGCAACGCTACTTGTAGTTACTCTGAGACCTTCAACATTTATCTCTGGGAACAATGTAGCATTTCCAACCGCCATAACCTTAAAGTAGTTTTTCATAGCAGAAGCCCTTGCAAAGCCTATTGACCTACTTAGAAGACCAGGTAACCCGAAAAGTGCATTAAATAATACAATTAGAACTAATACAAAAAGTACAAACTTCCTTGAGAAAGACACCTTTCTCTGACTAACCTTCTTGGCGTGAGTTTGATATTTTGATTTAAATAAATCTCTCAATCTAACATCTGGGTTCTTTGCTGCGAAAGATGCTAATTTCTTGGCTGTCAGAAAAGAGATGATAAATATAATTACTCTTATAGAAAGGAGCCAAATAAAGTATATATGGATTGGAATAAGTAGTGTTGCGCATCCATGAGCAAAACCAACTAGCATAAGGAGTAAAAACGTGATAAGTATAGCCGATTTCGGAAATAAAAATCCTGGCCTTACTCTTTTTATCTTATTTTCAATAAACTTGATATCAAAAATCCAACTAGCCCAAGCAGCACTAGTTATATAAAGAGAGACTAACATGATCTTTTCCCCTTAAGATCTTTCACCATATAATTTCAATAACGATTTTACCTTTACCTCTTTAAATTTATTCATCTACCACCATTATATATGGAATAATAATAGTGATTGTGTTGTCTGAGTTCTGCTTTAGTGAGCAAAAGTTGTGTTTGAAGTATTAAAATATCAATCGACATTAATTTAAGGGAAACATGAATTTATTCTTTGAGGAATGAGGACATGAGAGTCAGGTGAGTAGAGAAACGATGATCTAAACGCCGACCTGACCTCAAGGTTTTTCTTTACCAAACATACATAATGATCTGTGTATAAGCAAGAAGAGCGCTTATAGTCCCATAAATTTCTAACTGCGCTTAGTTTAACGTTCCTATATCGTTTTTAGTAAAGTTTGCTTATGGTGATATTTATAAAGTTGAGGAGCGTTGTTGTTAATTGTTAAAATGCTGGTGGGTTTATTTTGGATGAGTGTTTGGAAAGGGTCGGTAGATTAGTTGGTAAAACCACCACTCATACCGTTACTGTGAAGTTATTATCTGAGAGAGTTGGTAGAAACGATTACTTACAAATTGAACATGAGGGTCGTAATTTTCTTTTTATGATAAAAGAGCTTTGGACCGAAGACTCAGTGATGTTTGCTAAATGTTCCGTGGTTGGTTCGATGCCTAAAACTCCCTTCAAACCAGAAAGCATTGTTTTAAAAGCGTCCACTAAACTTGTCAAGAATGTTTTAGGTTTAGATGTTCCCTACGAAGAGGCAGTATATCTAGGCAAGCTTAGAGGGCTACCCTATAAAGTTTTTCTTCCGGTCAAAAGACTTGGTAGAATCTTTATTACAGGTAAAACTGGCTCTGGTAAATCCTACACTGTTGGTGTTCTAATTGAAGAATTTCTAAAAAAGGGAATACCAGTTGTGATCATTGATCGCCACGGCGAATATTCCAGCTTAAAAATCCCAGCTGAAAACGGATCAGAAGAATTCGAAGTTGAACCTAAAGGCTATAAAGATCAGATCATTGAGTTCGCTGATTTAAATATAAACCCCGGTGGGGATATTCCTGTTGAAGCCGTCTTAACCACCGATCCGAAAGATCTTGTTGTCTCTGGTCAATGCACAATTATTAATCTTAGAGGTTTATCCACCGATATGCAACAACTCATTAGTGAAGAAATCCTTACAAAGCTATATGAAGCGTCCACTGGCGGTAACATCCCACCCTTCTATTGCATTTTAGATGAAGCGCATCTCTTCGCAGGTAAGACAAAATCTACAATTAGAGAAATTGTTAGGCTCTTTGCCCAAGAAGGCAGAAAATTTGGCGCAAATTTAATTTTTATAACTCAAAAACCTCAACTCTTAGACACAACAATACGTGCTCAGGCAGGTACTTGGGTCATTCACCAATTAACTGATTACACCGATATTTCTGTAACGGTAAAAAGCGCCGAAGGGCTAAACGAAGATTGGTCTGAGGATATACAACGATTAGAACCTGGAGAAGCCGTCATTGCAGGTGATGCCGTTAGAAGGGTTCCTCTAATAGTTAAAATCAGACCTAGGGAAACTCGTCATGGCGCAATAGGCTTTAATCCCCTTGACTACGTTTCTCCGGAAACCAGAGAGGAATTGGAAAAAAGAAGAGAAAGATTAAGAGCGCAATTCGCTATGCAAGTTCAAGAAGCAAAAACCCGTCTGAAGACTTTGAAGACTGAAATCAAAGTTCTCAGCATTGTTGAGGCGAAAAAAATAATCGCTAAGCTAGAGGAAGATTTAAAGAGGAAATCCGAGGAAATCGAAATTCTAAAATCTAGAATTAAAAACCTAGAAAATGAAAACACCGAACTAAAAAGCAAATATAGAAAGGCTTTAAAGACAGCCGAGGAAGCCATTAAAGAAGCTAAAAAATATGAAAAAATAATTGAAAACTTAAAAAGAAAATTGTTTTAGTTATGATACGTCCTTATTCTTCTTTTTCAACAATTAATGTTAATTTCTCGAGACCTACTATTTTAACTTTTGTTTTGGGAGGAATTTCGGAGCCGTTACGTGTTTTTGCAGTCCAGTCTTCTCCTTCAGCGTATACAATTCCTCTCGGGCTTAGCCTTGTTTTTGTTATCCCTGTTTTCCCTATTAAAGCTTGTAAATCATGAATTTTCTTTAGTTCACGTACTTTTGTTGCTTTATAAATTATAAAAGCTATAAGAGGAATTAGTATCACATCTAGGCCAAATGTTAGTAATATTAAAATTTGATGAATCTCTCCTGGAAAGGTTGGAGGAAATAACAGGATTATGAAAGAGGTTATAATCATTAGAGCGGCACCAAGAGCTCCGAGACCACCGTGACCTACTTTTGCTTCTAAAAGCATGAATACTACACCTAAAATAAATAGCATGAAAGCTGCAACTTCTATTTGCATGCTACATCACCTACTTTTTGGCCCAAACTATTAAATATGTACCAAGACGATTAAAGGGAGGAACCCATCTCAATTTGTCCTCTATTTTACCTAATAGGTATTTTACTCCCTTTAGTTCTGTTTGTGGAGTGTATTTAAACTCAGGTTTGAAAAATATCAAGATACTACCAACATATATGCTTCGAAAACCTGCATCTCTTAACAATTGTTTAATCTCATCATATGTGTAGAGATGAGTCCATGCTTTGTACTTTCTTCTCCTCACTCTATGTCTTAGATACGTTTGCTTACTTTTTAACGCTTTCTTAATCCATCTAGTTTTAAAAGTGAATATACTATAAAGCCACCATGTTAACCGATATTGATTAAACACGGAAATCACAGCTTCCCCATTTCCCTTAAGAATTTTCCCAAGACGATTAAACCCTTCCCTATAGTTTAACGCGTGGTTGTACGCACCAAAAATCGAATAAGCTCTATCAAAAACACCCTCTTGAAAGGGCAAATAATCTGCTGACGCTTGAACAAACTCTATTTTATCCTGTAAACCTAAACCGTAAGCTTTTCGCCTTGTAGTTAAAAGCATTTTCCTTGAAATATCAACCGCATAAACCCTACAATTTATTGAAGCCAAAAAAAGAGTTTGTTTTCCAGTTCCACAACCTATATCGACAACGGTACCTTCTGGTCTGCTTAACAATATTACATGGTTCTCTACCTTCCTCATATAGTAAAGTTCTGGATTATGATAGTTTAAGTCATGTACTGCAGCATAATGGTTATAATACTTCTCCACCTGAACATACTTATACTTTATTAGGCCTTTTCCTGCCCTTGGCAGATTTAAATCAGGGATTCCTTCAATTATTGGATAATTATTTCTACATTTCTTACATGTAAGCATCCCTGTCCAAACATGTTCCTTTCTCCGCTTTTTTACATCTAACATTAAATCATTTCCGCAAAGTGGGCATGCAATGATGGATAATGTTTCTTCCAGCAAAGATCTTCACCGTTAAAATTAAGGTAAGTTAGTGTTAAACTACTAAATATATCATCGTCTGTCAGATTGCTAAAATTGATTAACATTTATTAAATTCGCTTAAAGATAAATTAGAGGGACATATAAAGGTGGTGAAGTTTTAATTGAAACTAGTTTTCTTAGGGACCTCTGGGAGTTTTCCTTCAAAGGACAGGATGTGTCCAGCAATTTTAGTGGAAGATAATTTTTTAATTGACTGCGGAGAGGGAGCTGTACATAGACTCCTCAATTTAGATGTAAATCTAGATACTATAGAGTCAATATTTATCTCTCATATTCATGCAGATCACATTTCAAGTCTACCAATGCTCTTATGGACCATGTGGCTTCAAGGAAGAAAGTCCAAGTTAACAATAATTGGACCCCCAAACATTCAAGAAGTTGTCGAATCAATGCTTCAACTTGTGGGAACGAATCCAGAAAGATTTTCTTTTACTATTCAATACAAAAAAATTGATGGCGCTGGAGATTTAGGAGAATTTGAAGTGTTTCCGGTCAAACATGGCGTACCTACATTTGCAATCAAGATTGGCGATAAACTTGTTTACACAAGCGATACCGCCCCTTGTGAATCGCTCATAGACTTTGCGAAAAACTGCAAACTACTAATACATGAGACAACCTTTCCAGATGAAATGAAACAAGAAGCACACATACATAACCATTCCTCTCCTTTCGATGCTGCCGTGATAGCTTCAAAGGCCGATGTAGAAATACTCTCACTATTTCATATACCACCACCCTTCCAAAACTTAGAGGAAAAATTCATTACACAAGCTAAAAAACACTTTGACGGAAAAATCTTTTCAGCCAAGGACCTACAAATTTTTAGAATTTAAATCAATTTAGCATCTTCCAGCATCTTTCTATGGTCAAACGCCAGCTTCAAATTTTCAACTTCTTTAAGCGAAAATACTGAAACTTCTGCTGCATCAGTCGCAGCCTTCAAGACTCCGCTCACCTTACGACACAAGAAACATATAGATACAAAATGTCCTCTAGGATCACGATTAGGATCGGAATATACGTTCACAAGCTTTTCTATTTCTACCTCTAACCCCGTCTCTTCTTTCACCTCTCTTTTAACAGCTTCTTCAACAGTTTCACCATATTCAACTATGCCTCCAGGCAAAGCCCACCAACCCTTATATGGAGGGTTCTTACGCTTAACTAAAACTATCTTGTTATCATTTATTTTTATTATTGCATCTACAGTTAATGTAGGTGTTCTCTTCAAAATATCACCCCTAAAATCTAAGATTGAAGAGTTTTTTGGCATTTTCCGTTGTTATTTTAGCAATTTCATTTATATTACTTTTCTTTATTTCTGCAACTTTTTCTGCAACTATTCTAACATGACTAGGATTTGCCGTTATCCCCTTAAAATCATAAGGGCTATCTGACTCTAAAACAATTCTATTCAACGGGGTCTGTCTAATAATTTCCATAACCCTTCTAGAATAAGTAATAGAAAGATTTGTGGAAATATAATATCCACTACTTAAAATATCTTGAAGAGTCGTAAATGAACCAGTATACCAATGGAACACGGCTCTTTCAATATCATACTTATTTAATAAGCTTATAATTTCTTTTTCTGCGTTAACTGCGTGTATATTAAGCGCTAATCTATATTCGGCAGCTATTTTCACAAAGAATTCAAAAACTTCTCTTTGTCTTTGCCACTTATCTGCTCCTTTTATAAAACGAAAATCTAAACCTACTTCCCCTATACCAGCTAAAACTTCAACATTTTCTTCAATTAATTCTAATATTTTCTTTATTTCTTCATCGGTGCTTTTCCAACTTTCCCAAGGATGTATACCAACACATGAAGCCAGGAAGTCGTTTTCCTTTGAAGCATCTAAAATTTTTTTACTGCTTTCAAAATTCATACCTACACCAACTATACAAACAACACCGTTTTCTAAGGCTTCTCGAAAAATCTCTCTATCAACCCCTTCATCTATATAGTCATCAAAATGACAGTGGCAATCAACAAATTTAATTGACACAGTTCAGTCACCGTTCCAAAGTCAGTAAGTACATCGAATTATTATCTAAGTTTTTTTCTACACACCGGACAGATCGACCTAACCATTAGCCAAGCATTTAAGTGTTCTTTATGGAAAAGGGTTTTACAGTGCGGACATTGTGAAGTTTTCTCTCCAGCTTGAATCAAACCGTCACATATGGGGCATATAGGTATTTTATTCCCACAATTTGGACAAGTTTTTGCACTTACAGATATCTCTGCACCACAGTAATAGCATAATGTAGTTTCCTCCTCTTTAACGGATGGAGAAACAGTTTTAACCAGAGGAACAACGAAAGTGAATATCACAACTAAACCTGCACCCAATGATGTAACAGCGGATGAAAGGTCGATAGTTCTAAGGTAGAAGTAACTAAACCCACCCGTTATAACTGCTGAACCTCCAAGAAATAACATGGTTCTCCAGTCCCGTAATAATGTTCTTTCTCCTGAAGTTATACCAATAATTCCAATAGTTAAAGCAGCAATGCCATAATATAGGTCTGGCGAAAATTTCCACCACCAATAGCAAATAATTCGATAAACAGCCCATAACGAGAGAAGAGTCGAGGAAGATAAAGTTATAATTGAAGAGAAGTCTTTCTGAAGGAGTCTTATAATTAAAATTAAAACTCCAAGAATTATTGGAGAAATAACTGAAGGCATATGAGATATATAAAGAGACGAAAACATTCCAAAGGAAATTAATAATATAGATGATGAATATAACGCAGGAACAATCAATTCTTCCCTATTTATAAGGGATGTAATGAAGAATAAGTCTCCCACAGCTACCATAAGATAACCATACATTAAATCAATAGGGTTTGTCCATATATAATAACAGTAAAGTCTCCAAATACCCCATAAGATTACTAAAATGCCTAATACGATTCTTAAGTACCTAATGTTTATGATGAGTTTGTAATGCTTCCTAAAAATTTTCTCTGCCAACTCCTCCACCATCTACTTTATCGTAAGATAGCTAGTATTTAGGATATTAAATTCAAAACTCAGAATATAAGAATGATGTATAACCGCTAAGATGTTACACAGATTACAACATCCAGGTGTTTTAAATGAACTTTGACCCCCTTGAAAAACTAGAAAAAATTCAAAAAATAGTATGCAATGGAAATCAAAGAAAATATTATAGATTTAGAATTAGCAAGCAGTATGCAGGAGACGTCACTGCTGACTGCGTAGGATGTTTCCTAGATTGCGCTTTTTGCTGGTCCTCAAGAGTAAATAGTAGACCAGCTGAAATAGGTAAATTTTACTCCGTTGAAAAAGTCTTCAAAAAAGTTGTAGAAACAGCTAGAAGAAGGAAGCTTCACAGAGTTAGATTATCAGGCGGTGAACCAACACTATGTATAGAGCATTTCACCAAACTTATTGAGCTTTTTGGTGAAAAAACTCCAGATCTTACATGTATTATTGAAACCAATGGAATATTGATTGCCAATTTCCCAGAACTAGCGAAACTTCTAGCCAGTTATCCGAACATGGAAGTTAGAGTGTCAATTAAAGGTTTTGACGAAGAATCGTTTGAAAGGATTACAGGTGCAGAGGGAAAATACTTTTGGTGGCAAATAGATGCTATAAAAATCTTACTGAAACATGGAGCCTATGCATATTGTGCAACGATGTGGGAGACAGCTGGCCCAAGAGGTGTTGAAAAACTTATGAAAACCTTATTAAAGCATGGTGTTGACGGTCTTGAGCTTGAATGCCTTTATCGATATGACTTTGTAATGAAGAGAATAAGAGAAAGGGGAATAAAATTATATTGAGTAAGAATACCAATAGTTCTAAGGATTAACAACCGCACCTGTAAAATGGACTCTCATAATGAAGGTGGCATAATGACTACCAGCATTATATTGGACAAGGCTGTTGAAAAAGTCAAAAAAGATAATATTGTCAATACATTAAAGAAATTAATAAGTATTCCAAGTATAACTGGGATGGAAAGGGAAATTGGTGAGTATATTTTCAACACGCTAAGCGAATGGGGAGTTTCTGTCCAGAAAAACTGGGTAGATAAAAAACGTTTTAACGTAATTGTTCGTATTGGAGTGAAAGAAAAAATTCCCTCGCTTATGCTTAACGGGCATATGGACACTGTATTTCCAGAAACAGGTGAAGAATCCTTTGAACCCAAGGTTGTCGGCGATAAACTTTATGGATTTGGGTCAGTTGACATGAAATCCGGACTATCCGCAATGATGGAAACGGCCAGAGTTCTTGTTGAATTTGAAAATCACATGGATGGAGAAATTATTTTCTCTTTTGTCGTTGACGAGGAGAAAGATGGGAAAGGTACCTTACATTTAGTGGAATCCGGTATCCGTTCTAAGTGGGCAATTGTTACCGAACCGACAAACATGAAGATAGCCCCTTGGCAAATGGGGTATCTGGATGTTGCTATCACTATTTATGGTAGACCTGCACATGGAGGTTTCCCTACCAAGGGTTTAAATGCTATCTATGGTGCATTTAGATTCCTAGAACTATTTGCTAATTCGAAACTATTTAAAGTCGAGGATAAAATCTTCGGAAAAGCATCCTTCAACGTAAATAAAATAATCGGCGGCTCAGGCCAACTAATAGTACCACATCAGTGCAGAATCGAAATAAACATTAATCTTCTACCTGAACAATCCGAGAACGTTGTCAAAGAAGAAATGGTAAGAATATTAAGGGGTCTTAAAAATAATGGTCATATATCCAACTTTAAAATAACACTATCGGACTATGGACCAGCTGTGAAAATAAGTAGTAATGAGCCAATTGTACGTATTGTGTGTGATGCGTATCGAAAAGTTCTAGGGGTTAATCCAGAATTAAGCGTTATGAAGTCTTGGACAGATGCTGAAACCCTAATCACAAAGGCCAAAATACCAACTATAATTTTTGGGCCCGGTGATATAACGATTGCACATACGCCGGAAGAACATGTGGCAATTAAAGACGTTTTGGATACAACCAAAATATATGTAGCAACTGCATTAAATTTACGTCTTCTCCGACGTAACTCGTAAGAAATCTATATATGTGTGTTGTTCAATATTTGCAACAATTAAACTCAATATTTTGTGAAAATTTAACTCTAAATAAGTAGAGAAATGGAGGAATTAATATGAACATTAAAGGTCTCAAAATTTTAGAGTCATTAGCAAAAGAAGCATCCACGAAAGGTGTTGTTAAAAGAGAAGTGCCAATTGAAGCAGTTAGAAGAGTTATTCGCGCGTTATATAGGTTGGAGGTTGCTGATTTTTGGACAATTACGTCAACTTCAGGCGAGTATATAATTGACGTCTTTAAGATTATGCTAACATTATTAGAAAAAGGAATAGTTGGAAGAAAAGATACAGATATGCTTACTTTGACAAATAAAGGACTTCGATTAGCCCAAGAAGATCTAAAATTTAAACATAAAGACTTTTTTACATGTAAATCGTGTTCTGGGAAAACAATAGTTATTGAAGGAAAGTTTCTGGAGATATACAAAAAATACAGCAAAATCGTTTCAAATCGACCCAAAGTTAAATACGAGTATGACCAGGCACCTATACATCCCCAAGACGCAATTAACAGAATGGTTTTTCTATACGAGAAAGGAGATTTAGAAGGAAAAGAGATCATTTTGTTGGGTGACGATGATCTGGTCAGCTTAGCTATAGCGCTTACAAAACTACCCGAAAGAGTCGCTATTCTAGACGTAGATGATGAGCTTCTTTCTTTTATTAAAAAAGTCTCTGAGAAAGAAGAATTGAACATAGAGGTCATAAAACACGATTTAAGGCATCCTCTCCCAGAGAATTTGATAGAGTCTTTCGATGTGTTTTTCACAGACCCTCCCGACACGCTGTGGGGACTAATATTATTCGTTTCACGTGGTGTAGAGTCCCTAAGAAAGGACATCAGGAGTGTTGGGTATTTTTGCATGACGCATGCCGATTGTCCTCTAGAACGCTGGAAGAGAGTTTTTGATGCAGTTTTACAAATGGGTATGGTTCCGACCGATATAATTCATGACTTTAATACCTACGTCGATCTCGATGTAAGTTCGGAAGATTATATAACAGAAGGAATTGGTAAGTATTTCTCTCCGCCAAAAGCGCCCTGGTATAAAAGTTCACTAATCAGAATTGAAAAAGCAGGCAAACTAAAACCGTACATCGAGGGAGAAATGAAAGGCGAAGAACTCTATGATTATCTCCTAATCTAAATAGAAACTAAAATTATTACAATTTATTAAAAATGCTGACCAATTAATGTTAATTGAACTAGCCTAGGCTTGCTAGAGCTTTTAGTTTCTCTAGTTCCTTTCTCATCTCCCTTTTTAATCTCTCAAAGTCACTTGTTTCTTTCACAGGTCCAACGGTTTCTATGGGTGGCTTAGACCGCGGTGTTGCCGCTGAAATGGGTGTGGATACAGCTCTTGGCATAGCTATCTTCTTTTCTAAATCGTCTATTTTTGTCTCTAAGGATGATATCCTTTGTTGAAGAGATTCTATTATTGGAAATTTTTCAATAATTTTTTCAATATTTCTTAACCTGTTATCGAGATCGTTCAACGCAGAGGTGGTCATTTTTATAAAACCTTCGATGATATCCGCTATTTCCTTAAGATCCTTGACGCCTTTTTTCCTAAATAACGGAATTATTAATCCCTCCGTTACAATTAATTTAAAGCTACTTTCTACTACTAGGATAGCCTTATGGTACTAAGAATAGTTATTCCAGATGTAAGTTATATATCTTATTACATCCAACTGGTTCAACTGTTATCATAATTAGCTTTCAAAAATCCTATTTGATGACAATTCTTCGTCTATAACTAATATTTATTGAATAAAATGGGTGAAAGACAAAATTAGGTTCTCAGGGATATTAAAAGGAAAAATAATTCAAACGATTTTGTGGGATTTTGTCTTACCCTTATTTTCTATTTAGTTTCCAAAGTGCGGGAAAATACCAATATTTTACTCCTCTTTCAACAACAGAATAGGCTACTCCCAAATCTTCAAATGACTTTAAAAGTTTTTGAGATTGATTAATTGAATACCCAAGTCTTAAAGCTACCTCGTCTATTGTAATTTTTCCATTCTTATCATGAGCTAATTTAAGGACCTCAAGCTGTTGATCTGAAAACTTATCAGCTAAAACATATAAATGATCCACTATACATTCGAGAATTGGTTTTTCTCCCTTTAACCATACCTTAATGGCCTCTACTATTTCTTTCCATGTAACGTTCTCAATTTCTGCGTAAGCTCTTGGCAGGTTTAAAATTCCTCTCCATTCTAAAGTCTTTTTCATCAAAACTTTCCTTACTCTTTCCTTTTCGATTATTTCGGGTGCCTTTCCAAACATTTCATCTAATGCCAAGGATACCGCTTTTAATCCCTCTTCGGCATCCTTGCTTCCAATGCCAAGACTTTTCATAACTTCATGATGTTTTGGTTTTCTCTTCAATTTTTCTGCAAGTTTCAAAATTTCGTGGTCTAATAGTGGCTTAAAATTACGACGGACTACATTAAAAGTATAAAAGTAAATTAAGACTAATTCTGAAAAACATATAAAAGCCATTGGAACCAAAACGACCGGATCATTACAAATAGCATAAAATATAAACGGAAGATTTAAAATCAATAAAACAGCAAACACAAAAAGCACAAACTTTTCATATTCCCCGTATTTAGCCCATTTTGCTAAACGAAACTTTAAACTCGCCATTAAATCCACCCTTTCAAATAAAAAATCTTAATTAATTTTTCTTTGTCTTAAAATGATTTAAATATATTCAAATTAACTTAAAACCATGTGTAAACAAAGGGTCGCCCTTTTGTAATTAAAAGTTATAAAAGTTACATGCCAATCTTACTAAAACCGAGAAGTTAGTAGAAAGGGAGGAGAAAGAAAAAGATTTGTGATACCTAATTTAAAATTAGCAAGATAACATTAACATATGAAGACAACTCCGCGCTACCAAAGCCGAGTAATTAAGTGATAAATATGAAAATAACATATGATAAAGGGGTTTTCATTGAAAGTAATAATATAAGAATTTTATTGGACCCTGTAGGTATTCCTTCAAAGAAGCCGGACATAGTGTTGCTATCCCATGCACACAGCGATCACGCCAGAGGAATTTGGCAGAGACAGCTATCAAACATACCAAAAGTAATGAGTCCAGCAACAAGAAAAATACTTGAAAAGAGAAAAGGGAGGAGTCTAAGAAATACTATTGAAATACATGAGGGACGTGAACTCGACTACAAAGATTTAAGAATTTACGCAACAAGTTCAGGTCATTGTACAGGTTCTCTACAATTTAAACTGACTGTGAAAGACACGGATATAGCGTATTCTGGCGACATATGTTTAGAAGAAAGAATTATACTTAATAGGGCTGAACAACTAAACTGTGATGTGCTTATCCTAGAAGCAACTTACGGAAAACCCGAGTACGTCTTCCCTAAGAGACCCAATCTCTACAGAAATATATTAAAATGGTGCAAAAACAGCATAGAAATATTTAACAAAGTTTTTATAGGCTGCCGAACACTCGGCACAGCCCAAGAACTAACAACACTTCTATCCCTCTCCATACTTGCTGATCCAATTTTCACGCATCCAACAATTACAAAAATAAACGAGGTTCACGAAGAGTTTCATCATAGACTAGGACGCTTTATATCCTACCATAACACTAACGATGTTGAAGGTGTCATGCTTGTACCCTTAAACAAGGTCTTCAAAAGAAATAATTTTAACACCGGAGTTACAACTGGATGGGTCATTAAATCAAAAAGACCAGGACGTTTTCCTCTCTCTTCTCATGCTGATTTTCAACAGCTTTTAACTTACGCTAAAAACAGTAATGCAGAAAAAATATACACGGTATACGGTTTCTCAAATAGTTTGGCGAGGGAAATAAAAGAAAGACTAGGAATAGATGCCCAAAGTATCCAATAGATTTTTCTAGCAATTCAAAAGCTTTTTACATTGGTTTTTAACGATAAGGAACTGGGCCGAAAAATTCTTTCTAAGTATAAGGAGCTTGTTACGGAAATTTTAGGGTTGTTGGAGGCTGAGAAATGAGTCTTGAAGAACTTAGAAAAGCCATAAAAAGCCTAATGGAAAGTGAGAAAAAAGCTGAAGAAATTAAAGAAGAAAAACCGGAATCACCTAAAGTAAAGAAGGAAAAGAAGGTGAAAGCTGAAAG
>Ga0190363_1001292_pt1 | contig 14849 bp, 15 predicted proteins | sample 48721867_MG_FD_161272 | JGI IMG/M metagenome (GOLD analysis project Ga0190363, IMG submission 161272) | Hydrothermal vent microbial mat bacterial communities from Southern Trench, Guaymas Basin, Mexico - 4872-18-6-7_MG | ecosystem: Environmental > Aquatic > Marine > Hydrothermal vents >...
AACCCGTATAAGGCAGCCGAATCTTTACATGTGGATGATGTTATAGACCCAGCTGAAACCCGTCCAATGCTTATTAAAGCTTTAGAAGTTTCCTTAACAAAAAGAGAACGTAGACCTCCCAAAAAACATGGAATCCCACCGGTGTAAAATTTTTGTCAACTCAAATTTCAAAAGAGGAAGCTGCTGTAATTTCAGCAGCCTTATTAGCCTATTTAGGTAAACCAGCCCCCGTATTCGTTTCAGTTCCAACAAAAATTTCTAAAGAGGATATTCAAGGAATATTGGACGAGTTTGGTAGGGAATTAAAAGAAGCTATTTTAAACGAGTTTAGGGAAACTGTTGGAAGATTAGAAAAAAGAATTTCCGATTTGGAAAGAAGATTAGGTTTACTTAGGGGTAAAATTGGTGAGATTGAGAAAAAGGTTTTGGTTGAAAAACCTCTAACCGAAAAGGTTGAAATCAAACTTTCTTGGGGTTTAGCAAGTAGACATGAGGTTGGAGGTCGAAGAGACCTTGTTAAAAACCTTTCAAAATCAGCTTCTTTTTGGGGTTTAGTGGGTAAAGTTGAAAAACAACTAAGTCCACCTATAACTTATAAAAGAAAATTTTTGGGTGGTGGGTTTAATGGTTCAAATTCATGAACAAATTTTTAGGGATGCTCATCAATCAATTTTAGCAACTAGAATGCGAACTGAGGATATGCTTCCTATTGCACCCATAATTGACCAGGTAGGGTTTTTTTCTTTAGAAGTTTGGGGTGGAGCAACTTTTGATGTTTGTCTTAGATATTTAGCTGAAGACCCTTGGGAAAGGCTTAGAAAGCTTAAAGAAGCAATGCCTAATACACCTCTTCAAATGTTGGAAAGAGCTATGAATATTGTTGCCTACAGAAATTTTCCGGATGATATTGTTATAAAATTTATTGAGCTAGCCCATAAAAATGGTTGTGATTACTTCCGAATATTTGATGCTGTTAATGATTTAAGAAATATGGAGGTTCCAATTAAAACTGTTAAAAGGATAGGTGCTCATGCTCAAGGATGTTTATGTTACACTATTAGTCCCGTCCATACAGTTGAATATTACGTGGAAAATTTTAAAAAGCTTGAAAAAATGGGTTGTGATTCTCTTTGTATTAAAGATATGGCTGGAATATGTTCTCCACAAAGAGCCTACAAAATTATTCATGCATGTAAAGAGGAAGGAATAAAAATTCCTATTGACCTTCATAGCCATACAACAAGTGGAATGACTGAATTAACCTATATGAAGGCATGTGAGGCTGGAGTTGATATTTTAGATTGTGCAATATCTCCAATATCCGGTGGAACAGGTCAACCTCCAACAGAATCTGTGGTTGCAGCACTTCAAGATACTCCCTATGACACTGGTTATGACCTAGAGTTGTTGATAAAATGTAGAGAATATTTTTTGAAGGTTTGGGATAAGTATAGGCATCTTCATAGGGATAGAGCGATGAAAGTAGACCCATCAGTTACACTTCATCAAATTCCAGGTGGAATGCTCTCAAATCTTGTTTGGCAACTTGAACAATTTGGAGCTATTGATAAACTTCCAGAAGTTTTAAGAGAAACAGCTAGAGTTCAAAGAGATTTTGGTTGGCCTCCGCTTGTAACTCCAACCTCTCAAATTGTTGGTGTTCAAGCTGTTATGAATGTTCTTTTTGGAAGATATAAACGAGTTCCTCAAGAAACTAAAGACTATGTTAGGGGAATGTACGGTAAACCTCCAGGTGAAATTCCTAAGGAAGTTTATGAGATGGTTCTTGGGAAAGGTTGGGAAGACCAAATAATTGAATGTCGTCCTGCAGATTTGCTTGCACCTATGTATAAAAAATGTAAAGAGGAGCTTGAAGCTAAAGGTTTTTCACCTAGAGAGGAAGACATAATCTCTTATGCTATCTATCCACTTCAAACCGAGAAATTTTTACGTGGAGAAGCTAAACCTGAATTTACTTCGGATGAACTTCCTCTTGAAACTGAAATGAAAGGTAGAAGGTTTAAGGTTGTTTATGCTGGAGAAGAATATGAAGTTGCATTAAGAAAGTTGGCGAGTAAAAAATGAGAAAAAGAAAGTTTAAAATCTATTTTTTAGGGAAAGAAGAAGAAGTTGAAGTTGAAGATTTAGGTGGAAATTCTGAGGAAGACCTAAAACCAAAATCTTCCGTTGAAGATGAGATTAAAATTCTTGTTGGCAATGAAGAATATGGTTTAAGGGTTGAGGAAGTAATTGTCCCGTCTGTTGGTGCTACTCCATCCCCACCTCCTCCACCTAAACCAATAAAAACGGAAAAAGAGGTTGCAGTTGTTGAGGGAACACCCGTTAAAGCTCCAATGCGTGGAACAATAACAAAAATATTGGTTAAGGTTGGAGATAAAGTTAACAAAGGAGACCCTGTTGTTGTTTTAGAGGCTATGAAAATGGAAAATCTAATTGAATCTCCTGTATCAGGAGTTGTTAAACAGATAATTACTTCTGTTGGAAGTAGTGTTGCAACAGGAGACCTCTTAGTTATTGTGGGGTGAAATAAAATTGTCCGAGCAAAAAAATTTAAGGTTTTATTGTCGTAAATGTAAAAAAATGGTTAATGTTTATGAGTGTGCAAAAGAAGAAAAAGTTTTCCCGGAAAATAAACCTGAATTTGATGTTGTTACTTGGTGTTGTTCAGTTTGTCATTCACCCATAGTTGAAATTTCTGTTTTTAAAAGAAAGTAGAAAAAAGGAGGGGTTAAGACTTTGCCTGAAAAAATTATCCAAAAATCAAGAAATTTTACACCTAACCTATATTTTATTGTTCCTTTTGAAACAAAAATAAAATTTGGCATAAAAAGAGGTTGTAAACTTCAATGTTTTTTTGGTGAAGTTTATGATGTTGAAGGGAACCTTCTTCAAAAAATAGATAAAGAAATAATATGTGAGGTTAAGGTTAGGGATGGAAGATTTTATGTTGACCCAAAACTTATTCAGGAACAAAACTTGGTGGGAACAGAGTACTATGAGATAATCCTTAAAAAACTGATTAAACCTAATGGTGAAGAAGTTGAAATTTATCCTGGTGAAATGGTTGAAAAAGAGATAAGGGTTACTCCTAAAAAAGGATAAGATATTTTTTGTTTGATTGTCTATTTTTTGTAGATTACATATTTACATGGCTCATCTATAGGATTACCTTTTTCATCATACATTCTACCCCATTGAACCTCTATGTTTAATCCTAGTTGTTTAAATAGTTTGTTAAAAAAATACGCATGAACACAGTAGTAGGGAAAGCCTTCCTTGTTAAAAGACCATGGCCAAGCTTTTTTAGTTAAACCCTCTTTTCTTGGTAGTTGAGGTAGTCCATCCCTTAAAATTCTTCCACCACCACTATTACATCCGGTTACAACGATAACCGTTTTTTCTTCATCCTCAACCACATAAAATTTGCTGTAATGAGCTTTGTGTAATTCAACAACAGCATTTACAAGTTGCTCATAGCTCAGTTTTTTTAGCTGTTCAAACATTGGTGGATAAATTTTTGTCACTAACATCTTAGTTGCATCTTTAACGGCTTCCTCACCAAGATTTTTTGCTATATAAACAAAAAGCAGATTTATCCAATCACAGTATCGGTCATGAAGAGGTTTAAATTTTTCATACAACTCTTGAACCAGGGTTATGGCTTCATCTTTTTTACCAACTTTAATAGCTTCAACAACTTTATCTTTTAAAGTTACAAGTAAATCATCCCTTCTTTTCATAAAATCACCTTCCCACTAAAAATGTTTTAATGAAAAAATAAATCTTCCCCTGAACTTTACTTACCCACAACCTTAACATTGGAAACTTTAACCCATGGAGCAACCAAAAAGTTTACTTTTTTTAAATTATTAGCAACATCAACAACATTATTTAAAACTTCATAGATAGTTCCTGTTAACATAACCCATTTTAAAGGGTAACGTATTTCCCCATTTTCTACAAACCATGCTGGTGTTGCTACAACCGAAAATTCTCCACTTTCAGGATTACTACTATGTGCTCCCTGGAGATGGGTAACATATATTCCTTTTTTCATGTTCTCCAAAAGATTTTCTGGTGAAGGTTTTCCTGGTAAAACTACAAAATTTGTAGGTTCTATATGGGGTGTTGAAACATAGGATGGATAGGAGATTCTTTGGGCATTTCCGGTACTTTGGGTTAAATCTTTATCAGCTGTAAGCTTATCATACAAAAAATTCTTAAGTATACCTTTATCCACAACAACTGTTTTTTGGCTTATGGTTCCCTCATCATCAAATTTCCATGTTTCTAATCCTCCATCCATCAAACCATCATCAATTAAGGTTAAATTTTCTGAGATTATTTGTTGGTTAAGTTTACCTTTTAATTTAGATTTTCCTCTTTGAACATTATCTGCTTTTAGAGCATTGATAAAAGTGTAATATAATAAACTTGCTAATGCATGTTGACCAAAAATAACCTCATAAACTCCTGTTCTAATAGTTTTCGAACCTAAAGCTGAAACAGCCTGCTTTGCAGCTTCAACTCCAACTTTTTCAAAATCTACTTTATAAACCCTTTCATGTTCAGACTCAAAACATACTGGTGTTGTTTCAACATCTTTTGCGACTGTACTTAAAAAACATCCTACACCTGTACCTTCATCCTTAAAACTTACTCCTTGGGAATTTACCACAGCTTTTATAATTTCACCAACACTAACCGACCCATCAACAACAAAAACTTTTTCATCAACCTTTTGAGCTGATTCAAGCATTATTTGAGCTGAATCTACAACTTCCTCCAACAAAATTTCAGCTATTTTTTTGTCGTAAGTATTTTTTGTTTCAGGTAATTTAGCTGGTTTAGGAAATCCTTTCCATTGTTCATTTGGTTTTCCAGTTTTAGATGCATGATAAGCTTTTAAAACCGTTTTTTCAATGTTTTCTTTGCTTACCAAATTTGTGTAAGCAAACCCTATTGAACGGTTAGAAACAATTCTAATTCCAAAACCTTCATCAATAGATTTCACATTTCTAACCAGCTGATTTCGTTCAATTTCAACATGTAAACTCCAACCTTTAACCAAGTAGACTTCAACTTCATCCGCATCAAGCTTTAAAGCTGACCTAACAATTTTTTCCCCGATTTCAATTAGACTTAGACTATCTTCTTCCTCCAATCTGTATTTCACCCACACGTATAGATGGTCCACCATCACAAACAAAAGCAATTTGACCTTTCCCACATCTGCCAGGCCAAAGTTTAAAATCCTTACCTACAGCCTCAACCTTTTTTAAAGTTTCAAGAGTATTTCCACTAATGGATAAATTTCTAACAGGTTCACCTATCTTACCATTAACTATCTCATAGGCTTCTTGAACTCCAACCTGGAAAGTTCCATCAAGATTTGCTTGTCCACCTCTAAAATTTTTTAGGTAATATCCAAATTTTATGGGTTCAATCAATTCTTCAAAACTGTAATTCCCGGGTTTTAGATAAGTGTTACGCATTCTAATGATAGGAACATGTCTAAAATTTTCAGCTCTAGCATTTCCTGTTGGTTTAACATTAAATTTTCCAGCTGTTTCTCGATTATGCATTAACCCAACAATAACTCCATCCTTCACAAGAATTGTTTTTTGGGATGGAACACCTTCATCATCATATTTAAAAGAGCCAAAAGCACCTTCAACTGTTCCATCATCAAAAACAGTTACATTTTCCGAAGCAACTTTTTTACCAAGTTTATCCAAAATAACTGAACCTGACAAAGTTAAGTCAGCCTCAGCTAAATGTCCAAATGCTTCATGAATAAAAACTCCAACAACATTTGAACCTAAAACAACTGGAAAAATTCCTCCTTTAGCAGGTTTAGCCTTTAACTGGGTTTTTAATCTTTTAACAATTTTTTCACCTAATTTTTCAGGTGGATTTTCATTAAAAATAGTGTAGCCTGCAGTTGAACCTAATTCTTCACTTGCTGAAGCAAAAACATCAGCTTCCCTAGCTGTTGCATAAACTCTAAGCCAAACATAAAGTTTTTCCTTTTCAATAAAACTGCTTTCACTGTTAACAAAAAAATCTTTACCAACTAAATCCAAATAATCTATAGTACAACTTTTTACTTGAGAGTCTAGCTTAAATAAGGTTTTATCAACAGTTAAAATTTCCTCTATTTTTTGGTTTATTAGTATATTTCTTGGGTCTTTACCTGATTTAATTAAACTTTTATCTTTACAAGCTTTTACCTCCGCAAGTTTGACTTTTTCCTTAATTTTTTTACTGGAGGATTGAGCTAACTTGTAAGCATCTTCAACAGCCTTTAAAAGAGATTGTTGATTAGTTTTTAGGGTTGAAACGCATCCCCATGCACCTTTCACCAAAACTCTAATGTTAACACCAGCTTCAAATCCTTCTCTTACAACTTCAACCTTTCCATCTTTGGTTGTAATTAAAGTTTTAGAAGTTTCTTCAGCTTTTAACTCTACATGTTCAGCACCAAGTTTTAAACCAAAATCAACAGCTTTCATCAACAAATCTTCCAAAATTTTAATCCTCAAATTTTTTTGTTTCCTCCCAAATGTATTTTTTCCATAGATTTTTTTGTTTCCTCCCAAATGTATTTTTGAATTTCATCCAATCTTTTTTGAGTTTTAGCTTCAAAACGTAAAACTAAGGCTGGTTCAGTATTGGATGCTCTAACAAGCCCCCAACCATCCTCAAATTCAACTCTAACTCCATCTATTGTTATAAGCCTAAAACCTTCTTTCTCAAACTTTTCCTTTAAAACTTCAACAACCTTAAACTTTTTATCATCAGGACATTTAAGCCTAATTTCTGGTGATGAAAAGTATTTTGGAAGCTTTGTTGCAAGTTCAGAAAGCTTTTGGTTTTTTCTACTTAAAAGTTCAACCATTTTAATTGCTGCAAAAACTCCATCATCAAAACCATAATATTCTTTTCCAAAATAAAAATGTCCACTAATTTCTCCAGCTAAAACTGCATTTTCCTTTAAAAGTGCTTCATGGATGTAGGAATGTCCAACTCTTGTCATAATGGGGTTTCCACCCAAAACCCTAATATATTCAAACAAAGCTTTTGAACCTAAAACATTAAAAATTATTTTTGAGTTTGGATACCGTTTTAAAGTTTCCTCTGCAAACAACATAAAAGCCATATCTCCTCTAACAATTTGTCCCTTATCATCAACAAAACCAACTCTATCTCCATCTCCATCAAAAGCTATTCCAACATCAGCTTTTTCCTCAACAACTTTTCTTCGTAGAGTTTCTAAAGTTTCTTCTTTTAATGGGTCTGGAAGATGGTTTGGAAATCTACCATCAGGCTCACCAAACAAAACTTTAACCTCGCATCCAAGAATTCTAAAAATTTTCTCTGTAAAACCGCATGTACCATTTCCAGCATCTACAACAACCTTAATTTTTTTGTCCAAAACCCTATTTTTTGTAACATATTCAATGTAATCTGAAAGCACTTCTTTATATCCTATTTTTCCAGTTTTATCCCATTCAACTAACCTAAAATTTTGAGATTTAATAAGATTTTCAACTAAACTAATTCCTGTTTCATAAGAATAGGAAATACCACCTTTACAAAGCTTAAATCCGTTGTATTGAGGTGGATTGTGGGATGCAGTAACCATTACACCAGCTTTTTCCCCATAATGGATAGATGAAAAGTATAAAACAGGAGTTGGAATAAGTCCAACATCTAAACAATCACAACCTGTTGAAGCTAATCCAGCCATAACACAATCTCTTAAAATAGGACTGGTTAATCTTGAATCCCAACCTACAACAACCTCTAATTTTCCTTCAAGAAAACTTCCAAAAGCCATACCAATTTTTAAGGCTAATTCCGGAGTTAAATCCTCACCAAAAACCCCTCTAATATCATAAGCCCTAAAAACCCCCATCTTTACAATTTCCCCCTTCCAAGAAATATTTATCCTATAAAACCTAACTATAAGTTTCGCTTTATTTTTCCTCTAACCGGGTAAAACAGAAAAGACAAAATGCTGAAAAAAACAAAATAACTAAAACCCAAACAGTTTTAATAGTTTGTTCTGTTAGGGGAAGAATATTCCTCGATTCAACCTCTAAAAACCAAACTATCGAAAAAATTCCACTAAATATCTCGGTTAAAAGAAAAAGAGTTAAGAATAAAAATTTTAGATGCCAAACAAATTTTTTATCCAAAAAATTTCATCCTCCTAAAAAAACTTTAACAAGTATAAGAATTAGGGTTGTTGCAAATGGAACTGTTGCATTATCAGAAACTTTTATGGGTAAAGCTTCAACAAACATTCCAAAACCAGTCCCAATAAAAGACATTAAAAAACTTTTGGTAAGCAAAAATGATACAAGAAAGGCAATAATAAAACCTGAAAGATGACCTTCAACAGTTTTTTTAGGGTTAAAAAATATTTTATGTTTTCCAAAAATTATCCCAACAATTCCGGCAAAACCATCTCCCAAAATTACAGTAGATGTCATTATGTAGGCTATTCGAACATCATCAACCAACGTACAAAGTAAAATACTTATGCTTAAAAACAATCCAAGCCAACAAACATCCCAATAATATTTTTCCCTACCTAAAAGTTCAGGACTCCCAAGTTTCCACCAAAGTTTTTCCAAAACACCGATTTTTAAATTAAAAAATTTCAAAAAATTGTAGATAACATAAACACTCATCGAAAACATAACTAAGGTAACAAGAAGCATTGTTGTTCCATAAAAACTAAAATGTTGGTTAAAAAACCAGATTCCAAGAAGATATAAAACCCCAAACAAATGGGTAATTTTTCTTTTAAGAGTATGTTTTCTTTCAGCTTCAAGTTTTAATGTTAAACCTAATTTCATAATCTCCCTGTTTCCTCAAGTATTTTTCTATACTGATTTTGGTTGATCTTACCGGAATTAACCATAAACTCTAAAATTTCCCCCACTCTCAACAAGCTATGAAGTTTTAATCCTTCTTTTTCCAGTTTTTCTTTTCCCCCTTCTTCCCTATCCACTAAAACAACAATATCATTAACAATTCCTCCCTCCCATCTAATTGCTAATATCGCATCTAAGATGGTTTTCCCCGTTGTTATTAGGTCATCAACAAGAAGAACTCTCTTATTTTTTTCCAGTTTTCCCTCTATTCTTTTTCTTTCTCCCCAGTTTTTCTGTTCTTTTCTAACATAAATAAACGGTTTTTGAATTCTATAAGCCAAAATTGAAGCATAAATCATACCTGAAGTTGGAATTCCAGCAATAACATCAAAATTTTTAATTTGGTTAGCTTTTTCAACATAAAAATCCATTATTTTTCTAAAAGCTTGAGGATAACTGGGAATAATTCTTAAGTCTATGTAGAAACTACTTTCTTTTCCACTTGTAAGCTTAAATTTTCCAAATTTTATTGTTTCTAAATCGATTAAAGCTTTTAAAACCTCCAATTTTAGTTTTTCATTCATCATTTTAGTCACTCACAATAACTTTCATCAAAAAATATTAGGAGAGTTGGTTTGATTAGGTTTTCTACAAACAGTTAGATTTTTGAGTTAAATAAACCTAAACTATTCAAGAAGGGAGAGTAAATTATGGTTGAAATTTGGTTACCTTATGGAAATACAGAAGTATGTTTAACAGTTTCACCTGAAAATCTTTTGAGTGTAGTTGAACCTAAACCTAGACCTAAACCAGCAAATCTTGAAGAAGAACTAGAAAAAGCTTTACAAAACCCTATAAATGCTAAAAGATTGGATGAAATTGTTAAACCTAACCAAAAGATTGCCATAGCTTTTGATAAAAACCTAAATCCAAACCTTTTAGGTTTAATGATTTCTAAATTATGGGATAAAATTAAAATTTCAGGATTACCAGCCTCAAATGTAACAGTTATCATAGGTTGCAAAGATGGTGAAATCCCTAGTCAAACTGAAGCTGAAAATTTTTTCCGGAAAATTCCTGAAAATTTCCGGAAAAAAGTTCATAATCCTAATATTTTGGAAGATTTAGTTGAGGTTGGTTTAACAAACCGTAAAACAAAAGTTTTTCTGAATAAAAGTTTTTGGGAAGCTGATGTTAAAATTTTGCTTGGAAAAATTGGGTTACATCCATATGTTGGTTTCTGTGGTGGAAGTTCTACTATTCTTTCAGTTTGTGGTTTAAATACAATCCACCAAAATTACGTTTTGGCTATAAATTCAAAGTCAAGGATTGGTGTTTTAGAAGAAAATCCTGTATATGCTGATTTAGTTGAAATAGCAAAACTGTGTAAGGTGGATTATGCTTTGAATGTTGTTGAAAATGAGGAAAATGAAACTTTAAATGTTTTTTGTGGTGAACCTGAAAAAATGTTTTTAGAAGGAGTGAAATTTGTTCGGTCTTTTTATGAAGTTGAGGTTGATGGTAAAGCTGAGGTTGTTGTTGTAAGTCCTGGTGGAACACCTTATGACCAAAATTTTTACGATGCATATGAGGCTGTTGAACATGTTTTAGGCATTGTAAAAAATGGAGGTGTTATTGTTTTAGTTGCTGAATGTTCTCAAGGGTTAGGTGGTGAAAATTTCCATAAATGGATGGTTGAAATTGATTCTGTTGAAGACCTAAAAAAGATTGTAAAAAAGAATTTTGACCCATGTCTTCATAGAGTTTTCCAGTTAATGGATGTTTTAAAAAATCATAGGATTATTGTTGTTTCAGCTTTACCCAACGTTTTTGTTTCTGGTGTTTTAAAACTTAGACTAGCAAAAACTGTTGATGATGCTGTTGAATGGGCTTTAAGACTTGTAGGCAAAAAATCAAAAATTTTAGTTTTACCTTATGCAAAAAAAGTTTTACCAGTTCTTAAAACCATAGAAATACAGCACTAAAAGCAAGCACAAGATAAGCAACTACACCTAAAATTTTTCTACTGGAAGCTAAAGGTGAAACTTCATCTAAAGGTTCTGCTCTTCTAGATTGGGCTGAAAGAAATAGGATAAGTAAACCGAAAAACCAAAAACCAGTAACAAAAGTTACAACAAGTCCAACCATAGAAGCAATTTTAACTCCTTTTTTTCCAAATAAGGCTGATGCAATATGACCTCCATCTAGCTGCCAGATTGGTAGAAGATTTAAAAATGTAATTATGAAGCCAAGCCATGCCGCCCAACCAATAGGAGGCATAAGTACCAACTGGCCTTCTTGAAATGGTTTTAAAAGTTCAAAAATAAGCATCCAAGCAAGGTTTATGGGTATAGTAAACAAGGAAACACCTTTTTCCTCTAATAAGGCTGGGTCTACTGGTTGAACAGTTTGGGTTGCTATAATTGCAACAACAACAGCAAGAATAAAACTTACGATTGGTCCACTAAATCCAAGGTCAAAAAGTTGGTCTCTGTTAATTGGAGGTTCTTTTTGCATGATTACAGCTCCAAAGGTTCCAAAACCTATTGGGTAGGGTGGTCCTGGAATGAAATAGGGTAAGGTTGCTTCTGTATGTTTAATCCAACATACAACCTTATGCCCAATCTCATGGAATCCAACAATGGCTAAAAGTGCAATTGTAAAGTATATTGCATGAGTAAGTGGATTTCCACCAAAAATACTTGTCCAAGGTATAGAGTTAAAATAACCACTCAAAAATATTGTGATAGTTGTAACCACCAACAAAATTAAATTTGTCCTTATTTTTGTTTCCCTAATTTTTGGTTTGGATGCAACATAAAGAGTTGTAAAACCATTTCTTTTTCTAAGCATCGGAACAAGATTACGGGATTTCATTTTTTCTACAAGTCTTTCAAAAGATTTTTTAGGTGAATCCATAAATCTGATAGTAAAAGCTAAAACTCCAAACTCTATCCTAACATCTTCAACTATAAACTCGGTTTCAACAAGACTTCTTATTTCATCTATTTCAGCTGGAAAGCTTAAATCTTCTTTAAACCCCAAATTTGACACTCTACATCCAAGGTAGATTATTGATTTGGTTAACTTTAAATTTTACATTTAAATATTTTAAACCAAACTAAAAATGCTGGTTTATTCATGAACGTTAAGATGGAAACAAAACAAAACGATTATCGATTTAGAAAATTTAGGGAAGAAGATTTAGAAAAAGTTGTTTGGATAAATAGGTTATGTCTACCTGAAAACTACAGCCCATATTTTTTCCTTGAACTTCATAAAAACTATCCTGAAACCTTTTTTGTAGCTGAATATGAAAAAAAGATTGTAGGCTACGTAATGGCAAGAATTGAAACTGGTTTTTCTGAAATTCATCGGTTTAAGATTGTTAAAAAAGGTCATATAATTTCGATTGCTGTTGTTCCTGAGCATAGGTTAAAAGGTGTTGGAACAAGGTTAATGCTTAACTCTTTAAGAGGTATGGTTCAATCTTATGGCTGTAGTGAAACCTATTTGGAGGTTAGGGTAAGCAATCATAATGCTATTGCCATGTATAAAAAGCTTGGATACAGGGAGGTTAGAAGGATACCTCATTATTACCTTGATGGGGAAGATGCTTCATTAATGTGTAGAGAATTAAAACATGAAGAATTTTTTTGATGAGGGATTTGCCTCTATGAAATATATACTGGTTATTGGAGATGGAATGGCTGATTATCCTGTAAACATGTATGGTGGAAAAACACCTCTTGAAGTGGCAGACCATCCATGGATGGATAAGATAGCTTCTGCGGGAATATGTGGAACAATTCAAACAATTCCTAAGGGAATGGATACAGGTTCAGATGTAGCTATACTTTCCATTTTAGGTTATAACCCTAAAAAATACCATTCTGGAAGAGGTCCTCTTGAGGCGGTAGGTGTTGGTATAAAATTTAAAACCAACGATATAGCTTTTAGATGTAACCTTATAACAGAAGAAAATGGTTTTTTAAAAGATTATTCTGCTGGACACATAGAAACAAAGGAAGCAGAAAAACTTATCAACTTTCTTAACAACAAATTTGGAAAAAAAGATGAAATTTTCTTCTACAAGGGTGTTGGATATAGACATATTCTTATTCTTACTGGGAAAAAATTTTCTGAAAAAGTAGTCTGCACCCCTCCTCATGATGCTGTAGGTAAAAAAATTTCTGAAATCTTAATCAAGCCTGCTTCAAAATCCGCTGTTAAAACTGCTGAATTTTTAAATAGGTTGATGTTTGAATCCAAAAATTTTTTGTCAAATCATCCTATAAACCTTAGAAGAATAGCAGAGGGTAAAAATCCTGCCAACATGGTTTGGTTTTGGAGTCCAGGTAAAAAACCTAGAATACCTAGCTTTAAAAGTAGGTTTGGTGTTAAAGGTGCGGTGATTTCTGCTGTTAACATTGTTAAAGGTATTGGTGCATGTTTAGGTTTTAAAATTGTTAAAGTTCCCGGTATAACTGGTTATTTTGACACAAATTATGAGGGAAAAGCAGATTATACATTAAAAACTTTAAAAACTCATGATTTTGTACTTGTTCATGTTGAAGCTCCAGATGAGGCGGGACATTTAGGAGATTTTAAGCTTAAGGTTAAAACCATAGAAGACTTAGATAAACGGTTGGTTGGAAGAATAATGAAAAACTTAAAAGAAGACTATACGATAGCTGTACTTGCAGACCATGCAACTCCTATCCAAACAAAAACTCATACAAGGGATCCTGTTCCCTTCGCTGTCTATTCAACACTTATCCGTAAAAAAGACTACTCGAAAAAACATTTTAGTGAAGAGGAAGCTAAAAAATCTGGGACTAATCTTCAAGGGACAAGGTTTATGTCTATGTTTCTTAAACTTGGAAAGCATGGAAAATGGGGAAGATTATAGTTGGAGGAAGTAAAAAATTGGGGTTTGACAGCTTTAATCTTGATTTTGACTACCTTAGCACTTTATTTTTCAGAATTTTTTTTTGGAAAAATTTTTGTCCCAGAGTTTGAACTTGCAATTTTTTATTTTCCGGCATCTCTAGCAATAGTTATTTATTTTTATTTGAAAAGAAAAGCATCTAAAAAAATTTAAATTCTTTTTCTTTTTTTAGCTTCTTTTTCAAGCTTTAAGAGGGTTTGGACAGAAATGTAAACATAAGTTCCATCTGGAAGTTTTCTTCTAATTGTGATGGGTAAAATTCCCATTTCAAGTTCAAGCATAGCTATATCTATAGGTTTAGTAACATTTTTAGGTGGTTCGATAAGAACAGGTGCTCCAAGAGAAATTTGAAGAGCCCTAGCTCCAATAATTCTTGCACGTTCAAACCTTGTTAATCTTGGAGGTCCAATAATTGTTTCTGTGATAAAATCAGCCTCCCAAAAACTTCACCTAAACTAGAAAAAATTTTCATCAACATTTTTTAAATAGATTTTACATAACATACCCAATTTTTTTACATTACATTTTTCCTTAAATAAACTAGGAACATACTTTTCTCTCAACTTTTTCACCGTAAAATCCAAAAAATAGATGGATGCTAAAAACCATCTAAGTTCAAGGATATAAATTTTATCATTGTTTATTTTTCTTTTAACCAAACAACATCTATCCCTATATTTTTGCCAATAGAAGCTAGAACTGATGCATAATTTCCATAACATAAAACTTGGTGATTTCCAGTTTCTCTTAAAAAATCTTTAAGGTTACATTTTAACTTAATTAAAGCTTGAGTTCTACAAAGATTTTTAAGGTTAAGTTGAGTTTTCAAAATTTTTCCTTCAACAATAACCATTTTTGGTGGTTTAAATGCTAAATGAACTAACGTTACATTTTTCCTCATTAATGGAACATCTAAAGAAACACTTAAACCAGATTCAAAATGATTTTTAATTATTACCTTTTTCTTTTTGTCTAAAAGTTTTATTGCT
>Ga0190363_1001293_pt1 | contig 14845 bp, 13 predicted proteins | sample 48721867_MG_FD_161272 | JGI IMG/M metagenome (GOLD analysis project Ga0190363, IMG submission 161272) | Hydrothermal vent microbial mat bacterial communities from Southern Trench, Guaymas Basin, Mexico - 4872-18-6-7_MG | ecosystem: Environmental > Aquatic > Marine > Hydrothermal vents >...
CCCGCGACCTCTTCTGGGCCAGATATCTATGTTCGTAAAGGTAATAGGAAAGGAGCAAGAGGGAGAGTAACCCGAGAAGGACCCAGGTCCTCCTTTGGCTCATCTCTTCCATCTCCTTATGGCCGTAATCACCCCTGCCGCTGCCACCCCCCCAGGAAGCACCACCACGCAGAGCCAGAAGAGCCATCGGGCCTCCGATCGGCTCAAAAACAGGGGGGTGAAGTTGATGGGGCGTGGCCTTATGGCGATGAGCTCCTCCTCTTCGGCGAGCCAGCTTACTGCGTTCAGGAAGAGGTCGCCGTTTCCCGAGATGCCGAAGTGGGCGTTGGTGGCGAAATCGGAGTCCCCGAAGAGGACGATCCTCGCCTTCCTCTTCCCTCCCACCTTTTTGGTGGCCACGGCGGCTACGATGAGGGGTCCTTTATGGTCCTTCCCCTCTTCAAAGGAGGCCTCCCCTTTTTCTTTCAACCTCCTCCTGTCCACCTCCCCCCAGCTCTGGGGGGCCGTCTTGGCCAAGGGCACCAATTCCACCCCCTTCGGGGGCTCTTTCTGAAAAGAGATGGACTGGGCCAAGGGGAAGAAGGAGGCAAGGCGGAAGTCCTTGGTTATGGGATGGGGTTCATAGAGGGAGACGACGGGGATTAGGTAATCGCCGCCCAGGACCCGGCTGACACGGTCGATGATGATATCGTCCTGGAGCAGCAGCCCATATTCCTTGAGGAAGGCCTTTACGTTCTTAACGGTGGGGGGATCCACGAGGGCGAGGAGCTTCCCCCCATCCTCCAGATACCTCTTTATCGCCTCGATCTCCTTGGGCAGGAGGTCCTTTTTGGGGCCTGCCAGCACCAGGACCGCCGTCCCCCTGGGTACCTCCCCCTCCCTGAGGAGGACGAGGGGCTTCACTTCATAGTTCTGATCCTCGAGGGCCCTCTTCACCATAGAGTAACCGGAGCGCTGGAAGTCCTCCAGGTCATGTTCTCCGTGGCCCTTCACGAAGAGGACCTTCTTCTTCCCCTTCCTGGTAGCCCTGACGATGGCGTTGGTGAGTTCCTCCTCTGAGAGGTTGAAGATCTTCTCCGTCCTTCCCTTGCACTCGATGACTATTGTCCCATAGGAGGCGATCTCATACTCCTTTGCCACCGCAGGCCTCTTGTCGGGATCTACCAGCTCGTAGGAGAACTTATCGGAGTAATAACGGTACTGCTCCAGGAGCTCCTTGGCCGCCTTCCACTCGGAACCACCCTCCTGGTAGAAGGCGATCGCCTTCACCGGGTCCTTAAGCTCCTTCAGGACCTTGGAACTCTGAGGAGAGAGGGTGTAACGCTTCGTCTTGGTGAGGTCAAAGCGGAGGTTGTGGGCAATAGCAAAGGCAGCGATCACCCCCAGGATCCCCGCCATAAGCAGGACCTGAAGGGCGAAATTGGTCCTGTACCATAATTTCCTCATCCCCTCCACCTCCTCGCCTCGAGCAGCCTCATGGTCATGAAGAGGAAAAAGACCATATGGATCAGGAAGGCGACGATTCCCTTTGTCTCGATCACCCCCTTGGAGAGGCTGTCAAAGTGCCCCCTGGGGGATATGTACTCGAGGGCCCTGGTCAGCGGGGAGGAAGATATCTCGCTCACCCATCCCAGACCCCAGAGCAAAAGCAGTATGGTGAAGGTGATCACTGCGGCCACGATCTGATTCTCCGTAAGGGAGGAGGCGAAAAGACCTACGGATACCGCCATCCCCCCGAGGAGGATCAGTCCCAGATACCCTGTAAAGAGGGGCCCCGCTTCCGGTTTGCCGAGGAAGACCACCGTGAGGGGGTAGAAGCTCCCCAGAAGGAGGATCAGGAGATAAACGGCTATACAGGCGAGGAACTTTCCCGCCACCGCCTCCCCGTCCCTCACCGGATAGGTGAGCAGGAGCTCTATCGTCCCCAGCTTCTTCTCCTCCGCAAAGAGCCTCATCGTGAGAAGGGGGACGACAAAGAGGGTGAGGACCCCCACGTTCCGGAAGAAGGGGGCGATCACCATCTCGGTCAGGTTGAGGAAGTCGGCAAGGAGGGGATTGCTGTGACCGCGGAAGGAGAGGAGGCTGTAGTAGATCAGGTTGGCGTAGAAGAAGTACCCGCAGATGGCAAGGAAGGCGGCTCCCACCACATAGGCGATGGGTGAAAGGAAATAGCTCCTCATCTCCTTCTTGAATACAGGCCATGTGTTCCTCATGCCTCCTCCTCGGTGACGAGCTGAACGAAGACCTCCTCCAGCATGGCTGCGTCGGGCCTTAGCTCAAGGAGCCCCCATCCCTTCTCGACCACCGCTCGGGCGACCTCCCTCCTTACGTCCTCCTTGGCCTCTATCAGGTACTCTGCCTTCTCCTCCCCCAGGTCCTTCGCCTTCTTCGCCTCCCGGACACCCTGGATGTCCCCAAGGACGTTGAGCACCTCCCCTTCTGGCCCTTCCACCTGCAGGATCAATTTTCTCACCCCCCGCAGGCGGGCGGCCAGGGACTCCGGGGTGTCCTGGGCCAGCACCTTGCCCTGATTGATGATCACCACCCGGTCACAGGTCATGCTCACCTCGGGCAGGATGTGGGTACTGAGGAGAACCGTCTTCTCCCCCCCAAAGGACTTTATCATTTCCCGGATTTCGACGATCTGCTTGGGGTCAAGGCCTATGGTCGGCTCATCGAGGATCAGGACCTCAGGGTCCCCGACTAAGGCCTGGGCTATCCCCACCCGCTGACGATAGCCTTTGGAGAGCTTTCCAATGGGGCGTTGGGCGACCTCCCTGATCCCGCACCGCTCCATTATCTCCCCGATGTGGCTTCTCCTCTTGCTCCTGGAGACCCCTTTGAGCTCCGCCACGAAGAGCAGGTAGCGCTCCACCCCCATATCACCGTAGAGGGGAACGTTCTCCGGCATGTAACCTATCCGTTTCTTGACCTCCAAGGGGGCCTCAGAGATATCGAAGCCGGCCACCCTTGCCCTGCCAGAGGTTGGGGGGATGAAGCCCGTGAGGATCCTCATGGTGGTGGTCTTTCCGGCACCGTTCGGCCCGAGGAAACCGAGGATCTCCCCTTGCTCCACCGAAAAGTTCACCCCTGAAAGGGCGATCACATTACCGTAATACTTGGTCAGATCCTGGACCTCGATCATCTCACCGCCTCTCTCCTGAATATCCTTCCCCATATCCCCCTCTCCCGCTGTTCCCGCTCCAGGAAGGCCAGGCTCTCCGAGACGTCCTTCCTGCTGTGGAGGATGAGGATTACGGGTAAAGTCCTGTCGAGGGAGCGGATCTCCTCCATCACCCCCTTCACGTCCATGTTCCCCCTTCCCAGGGGAAGGTGTTCGTCAGAGGAGCCGTGATTGTCGTGGATGTGGAAGGCGACGACGTGATCCTTAAGCAAATTTATATATTCCCTCAGGTCAAATCCCCAGGTGTGGGCATGGCCCAAATCGAGCAGGGCCCCTATGTGAGGGGAGGAGACCTTCTCGAGGATATAGAGATGTTCCTGAGGGGTGGCTACGAGCCTGTGGGCCCTTCCCCGGGGGCTGTTCTCGACTGCGAGGGTTACGCCCATCCGTCCCGCGATCCTCGCCATGATCCGGAGGCTGGTGAGGAGGTTGATCCTCGAGTTGCTAAGGTATTCTCTCGGATAATTCTTGGGCAGCCTGCCCGGATGGATGACCACGATCTTGGCCCCCAGGAGGGATGCCAGCCTTATCGACTCCACCGTCTGGCGGATGGAGGCTCGCCTTATCAACGGGTTCAAACTCGCCAGGTTTATGTCGTAAACGGCGCTGTGAAGGATCGGTTCCAAACCGAGGGCCTGGAGCTTCTCCCTCAGCCCCTCCGCCCCCTCCCTCTCCAAGTCCTGAGGAAGGGCATAGGGCCTCTCGCTCCTTATCTCCACGTACCGGAGCCCCAAGGAGGAGACGAACTCCAGAAAGGCCTCCATCCCCCCCTCCATGAAGGGGAAGGTGGAAACTCCCATCCTTTGGCGCCACTCCAGCACCCTCTTCTCCTCTCATCGGAAAGGGCTCCTCCCTCTCCTTTGTGATCAGCTAAATATAGTGCCTTTCCCCTCCCAAATCAACCATAAAAATAAGACGGCCCTTTGAAGGGGGCCGTCTTACCACTGAGAGTTTGCCTCGCCTCCTCAGGATGCCTTCACCGAGAAGAAGGCCTTCTTCAGCTCATCGGCCCCATCGCCCCCGCCGGCAAGGTACTCCTCTATCATCCTTCTGGCCTCCTTCTCGTCCAGCTGGACCGGTGGGTGTTTCATCGTGTAGGCGGAAATGGGGATGAGAATGCCCCTCTCTCCCCTCTCCCTGGCTATCTTGCAGTAGCGGATGGCGTCGATCGTCACCCCTCCACTGTTGGGAGAGTCCTCCACCGAGAGGCGGACTTCCAGGTGCAGAGGCACCCCACCAAATCCCCTCCCTTCCATGCGGATGTAACAGACCTTGTTATCGTTCTGCCAGGGGACGTAATCGCTGGGACCGATGTGGATGTTCTCGGCCGAGAGGGGAACATCAAGTTGGGACTGGACCGCTTCAGTTTTGGAGATCTTCTTCGACGTGAGCCTGCTGCGGTTGAGCATATTGAGAAAATCGGTGTTTCCTCCAAAGTTGAGCTGGTAGGTCCTGTCAAGCTCCACCCCCCTGTCGACGAAGAGGCGGGCGAGGGTCCGATGAAGGACCGTGGCGCCCAACTGGCTCTTGACGTCATCGCCGATGATGGGGATTCCCCTCTCCTCGAAACGTCTGGCCCACTCAGGATCTGAGGCGATAAATACGGGCATGCAGTTTATGAGGCTTACTCCCGCTTCCAAGCAGCACTCGGCATAGAAACGGGCCGCCTTCTCCGAGCCCACAGGGACGTAATTTAAGAGGATTTCCGCCCTTGAGTCTCTCAATACCTTCACCACATCGCAGGGCTCCTCATCGGCCACCACAAAGGTGCGCTCCTCAGGATAGTCCCTCATGTGTTCTGAGAAGCCGTCAAGGACAGGGGCCATCTGTACTATCACTTCGCTCGGGGGCACGTCAGGGAAAAAGACCTTGGTGCAGTTCGGGGGGGCGAAGATGGCCTCGTGCAATGGCCTTCCCACCTTCCTCTTGTCAATGTCAAAGGCCGCTACCACCTCTATATCGCCGGGCCTGTATCCCCCCATCTCCCAGTGCATCAGACCTTCTGGGATCTCCCCCTCGTAATGCCTGTAGTACTCAATACCCTGGACCAAAGAAGAGGCGCAGTTGCCTACGCCAGCAATGGCTATCCTTATCTTGTCCACACAGAATCACCTCCTCCCTATCTAAAAATGATAAAAAGAAGGTTTATGGGATTTTTAGGACAAAAAAAGCATTTCAAAGATAATCACCTTCGCCACATCTGTCAAGGGAGTGTCGGGTCCAGCAGATATTAGACACCTGCCTGGGTTCTCCCAGCGCCAGGGGAACGGTGAGGGCGTCGCCCGTCAAGGAATAAAATAATGTTGACCTGGAAAGGTAAAATAGGATAGCTTTAACCCATTGATTTTTCGGAGTTCAGGATGGAAGAGGGATCGCTCCTCAAACAGAGGAAAGAGAAGGCGAAGAGGCTGAGGGAGGAGGGGATAGAGCTCTTCCCCCGGGATTTTAAGGTGGATGCCACCACAGAGGAGATCCGCGCCCGCTACGGGGGGCTCTCAGAGGAAGAGCTCAAAGGGTGTCAGGACATCCTCTCCTGTGCCGGGAGGATCCTTTCGATGAGGGACTTCGGCCGGGCCGTCTTCTCCCACATCCAGGACCGCAAGGGGAGGATCCAATTATACTTCAGGCGGGACGTGCTGGGGGAGGAGGCCTTCAGGCTTTACAAGAGGCTCGATATCGGGGACTTCATCGGGGTCAAGGGTAGGCCTTTTCGCACGCGCACGGGCGAGCTGACCTTAGAGGTGAGGGAATTCAAACTCCTGACCAAGTCCTTTCGTCCCCTCCCGGAGAAATGGCACGGCCTGAGGGACGTGGAGCTCAGGTACAGGCAGCGTTACCTCGACCTAATAGTGAACCCCCAGGTGAAGGAGACTTTCAAGAAGAGGAGCGAGATCATCCGGGCGATGAGGGAGTTCTTGCAGAGGAGGGACTTTATCGAAGTGGAGACCCCGATGATGCAGCCCATCCCTGGCGGGGCAGCGGCCCGGCCCTTCAAGACCTACCATAACGCCCTCGATATGGAACTCTACCTCCGGATAGCCCCCGAGCTATACCTCAAGCGCCTTGTAGTAGGGGGGATGGAGAGGGTCTTTGAGCTGAGCAGGAACTTTCGCAATGAGGGCCTCTCCTCCCTCCATAACCCGGAGTTCACCATGCTCGAGTTCTATCAGGCCTACAGCACCTATGAGGACCTGATGGCCCTCACCGAGGAGATGATTACCGAGCTGCTCCTCAGGGTAAACGGTTCCTTGAAGCTGACCTATCAAGGAACGGAGCTCGATTTCACGCCCCCCTGGAGGAGGATTACCCTGAGGGAGGCCCTCCTCGAGAAGGGGGTGGACCCCGCGGTCTTGAAGGAAAGGGATGCCGCCATGAGGTGGGTCAGGGAGAAGGGGATGGAGGTCGAGGAGAGATGGGCCCATGGAGAGATGCTCGCCGCCATCTTCGAGGAGGTGGTGGAGCCGTCCCTCATCCAGCCCACCTTTGTCACCGAGTATCCGGTGGAGGTCTCCCCCCTTGCCCGTAGGATGGACGACGACCCTGCGGTAACGGAGCGGTTTGAGCTCTTCATCATGGGCAGGGAGATCGCCAATGGGTTCACCGAGCTGAATGACCCGGACGATCAGAGGGAGCGCTTCATCGAACAGTTGAGGAAGAGGGGTAAAGAAGAGGGCGCCTTCCTCGATGAGGATTTCCTCCTGGCCTTAGAGTACGGAATGCCCCCCACGGCAGGGGAGGGGATAGGGGTGGACCGGCTGGTGATGATCCTCACCGACTCCCCTTCCATCCGAGACGTGATACTCTTTCCCCAGATGAGGAAAAAGGAGTGAAGATCCCTTACGAGCTCTTCATCAGCCTTCGATACCTGAAGGCGAAAAGGAAGCAGACCTTTATCTCCATCATCACCCTGATCTCCATCCTGGGGGTGACCCTGGGGGTGATGGCCCTCATCGTGGTGCTGGCGGTGATGAGCGGGTTTGAGTACGAGTTGAGGTCCAAGATCCTGGGGGCAAACGCCCATATCCTCGTCTACAGATATGGTGGAGAGGTGAAGGGATACCGTTCCCTTGCGGAGGAGATCCAGGGGGTCGGGGGGGTGACCTCTGCCTCTCCCTTCATCTTTACCCAGGTGATGGTCACCTCGGAGGTGGGGGTCTCGGGGGCCGTGCTGAGGGGGATAGAGGAGGGGAGCGATCCCTTCCTCGAGCGCCACATGGTCGAGGGGAGGATCGAGGCCTTAAGGGAGGGGAAGGTGATCCTGGGCAGGGAGCTCGCCAAGAACCTGGGGGTGTTCCCAGGGGATTATGTAACGGTCATATCCCCCAAGGGGAGGATCAGCCCCTTAGGGGTCACCCCAAGGACGAAGAGGTTCAAGGTAGGGGGAGTCTTTCAGCTGGGGATGTACGATTACGATTCCACTTTTGCCTACATCTCCCTCAAGCAGGCCCAGAGGTTTCTGGGGCTGGGAGACGTGGTGACGGCGATCGAGGTCCGCGTCAAGGATATCTACGCCGCAAGGAGGATAGCCCGGAAGATAGAGGACCTCTTGGGTCCTTCCTTCGTGGCCAGGGACTGGATGGAGATGAACAGAAACCTCTTCTCGGCCCTCCGGATGGAGAAGAGGGTGATGTTCGTGCTGCTCTCCCTGATCATCGGGGTTGCCGCCTTCAACATCGTGGGCACCCTTATCATGGTCGTCATGGAGAAGACCAGGGATATAGCGATCCTCAAGTCGATGGGGGCCACGAGGAGGAGCATCATGAAGATCTTCGTCCTGGAAGGCCTCATCGTGGGGGTGGTGGGGACGGCCCTGGGGACGGCCTTCGGGCTTCTTCTGGCCCTGAACGTGGAGAAGGCATCCCAGTGGATCGAGAGGGTCTTCGGCTTCGAGATCCTCCCCGCTGACGTCTACTACATCACCCAGCTCCCCTCCCGGGTCGATCCCGTGGACGTGGTGGTGATAGTGGTAGTGGCCATAGGCTTGAGCCTCCTTGCCACCCTCTATCCGGCATGGAAGGCCTCAAGCCTCGATCCGGTGGAGGCCCTGAGGTATGAGTGAAGTGGCTCTGGTGGAGGTTAAGGAGCTGCACAAGGTCTTCCTCCGCGGCAGACATCGGGTCCATGCCCTCCGGGGGATAGACCTGAAGATAGGGAAGGGAGAGCGGATCGCGGTGGTGGGGGCATCAGGGGCGGGGAAAAGCACCCTGCTTCACATCCTGGGGACCCTCGATCGCCCGACCGAGGGGGTGGTCCTTTACCGAGGAGAGGATGTGTTCCGAAAGGGTGAGGCCGAACTTGCCGCCTTCCGCAACCGGGAGATAGGCTTCGTCTTTCAGTTCCACCACCTGCTGCCTGAGTTCAACGCCCTGGAGAACACGATGATGCCCGCCCTCATCCAGGGGATGGACAGGAAGGAGGCGAAGGAGCGGGCCGAGGAGATATTGAGGGAGGTGGGCTTAGGGGAGAGGGTCCATCACAAACCAGGGGAGCTCTCCGGAGGAGAACAGCAGCGGGTGGCGGTGGCAAGGGCCATAATGCTTGAGCCCACCCTGCTTCTGGCCGATGAGCCGACGGGGAATCTCGACTCGGCCACGGGTGAGAAGATCATCGGGCTCCTCTTCCACCTGAACGAGAGGAAGGGGGTCACCCTCTTCATCGTCACCCATAACGAGCGGATCGCTTCCCTCTTCCCCAAGAGAATATACCTCACCGATGGCCGGATAGAGAGGGTTGTAGAATGAGTTCCAGCAGTTCGGGGTTTACAAAGATTTTATTCTTTGATATAGCAAGGGACAAAATAAATTGGGGCAGGAGATGCTGAAACGAAAGTTATTTTTTCTGTACCTTTTTCTTTTCCTCGCCAGATCCCTCTTTGCGGCCCCCATCATAAAGGAAATAGTCATCGTAGGGAACAAACGGGTAAAGAGGGATCTGATAATCCACGAGATAAAGAGCAAACCCGGTTCCCCCTTCTCCCGGAAGACCCTGAGCGAGGATATAAAGGCCCTCTTCGCCCTGGGTTACTTCTTGGATGTGCAGGCGGATGTGCGGGAGACCCCTGAGGGGGTGATAATCACCTTCGCCGTGATCGAGAAGCCGACGGTGGAGGACGTGGTCATCTCTGGCTGTGAGAGGCTGAAGCGGGAGGATGTGGAGGGGGTGATAAAGGTAAAGAAGGGCGATTTCCTCGATCTGAAGGATGTCAGTGCCTCGCAGGAGGCGATAAGGAAACTCTACACCTCGAAGGGCTACTACGGGAACGAGGTCACCTATGAGGTCTCCTACAGGAAGGGGAACAAGGCGGTGGTCTATTTCGACATCGTGGAGGGGCCCAAGGGGCATATAAAGAAGATAGAGTTTGTCGGCAATAAGGCCTTCTCCTCGAGGAAGCTGCGGGGCCTGATGAGGACGAAGAGGAAGACCTTCCTCTCCTGGCTCACCAAGACCGGGACATTGGAGAGGGACGTTTTGGAGGTGGACCTTGCCCGTATAAGGGAGTTTTATCGCGATCGTGGCTACGTGACCGTGAAGGTGAAGGAGCCCAAGATAACGCTGAGCAGGGACAGGAGGTCGATCGTCATTACCATCGAGATAGAGGAAGGGGATCGCTATAGGGTGGGGAGCGTGGACATCCTCGGGGATATCCTGGGAAAGAAGGAGGATCTGTTAAAAAAGCTAAAGGTAAAGAAGGGTAAATGGTACCGCTCCTCCCTGGTGCACAAGGACGTGCTCTGGCTCACTGACCGGTATGCCGATCAGGGATATGCCTATGTGGATGTCTCCCCTCTCACCTCCCTCGATAAGGAGAAGAAGCTCGTCCATCTTGTCTACAAGATAGAGAAGGGAAAGCTGGTTTACATCAACCGGATCAACATCCGGGGCAACACCAAGACCAGGGATAAGGTGATAAGGAGGGAGATAAAGGTCGCTGAAGGGGAGCTTTACAGCTCCACCCGCATCAGGGAAAGCCGCAGGAGGCTGGTGAAGACAGGCTATTTCAAGGACGTGGACCTGTCCGTCAGCCCCACCGAGAGAAAGGAGCTGGTGGATCTGGATGTGAAGGTGGAGGAGATGCAAACGGGGACCCTGCAATTTGGAGCGGGCTACAGCTCTGTTTACGGGGTGGTCGGGACGATATCGCTCTCCGAGAGGAATCTCTTCGGAAGGGGCTACAAGGTCTATGCCAGGGCCACGCTTGGCGGGGAGCTCATAGACTTCTCCGTCGGAGCCACTGATCCCCGCTTCCTCGACGGCCCTTTCTCCCTGGGCTTTGATGCCTTCAACGTGACCCATGAGTACGATACCTACGATTACAGAACCACGGGCGGGGACATAAAGGTGGGGAGGGAGATCACCGACACCATCAGGGCCGATTTCACCTATCTTTACGAGAGGGTTAAGGTCTTCAACGTGGACGATGAGGCCTCCGATTACATAAAGTCCCAGCGAGGGACCACCGTAACCAGCAAGGTGACCCTCACCCTGAGCAGGGACACGGTGAACAACCCCTTCTTCCCTACCAGGGGCTCAGAGGTCTGGATATCGGGGAGCAATGCCGGGGGGCCGTTGGGAGGGGACAATTACTTTTACAAGTTCAGCGGGGGCTTCTCCTGGTTCCATCCCCTGATCGGCGACCTCGTCCTGAACCTCAAGGGGAACGTGGGGATAGTGAGGGGGTACAGCGGCCGGGAGGTCCCCTTGGGGGAGAAGTTTTACGTGGGAGGGATGAATACCGTTAGGGGGTTTGAGTACGGGATGGCGGGGCCGGTCGATGAGAACCAGGAGCCCATCGGCGCGTTGAATATGGTTACTTTTTCCACCGAGCTGCTTTATCCCCTGAGCAAGGCCCTGGGGCTGAGGCTGGCCGTCTTCTACGATGTGGGGAAGGGATTCGATCACTGGAGCGACGTCACCCCCCTGCGCCACGGTGCCGGAGTGGGGATTCGCTGGTACTCCCCCCTTGGCCCCATCAGGATAGACTGGGGATATAACCTCGATCGCAAGCCCGAGCGAGGTGAGAAGGCCAGCGCCTGGGATTTCAGCATAGGGGTGCTCTATTAATCCGTTAGAAAGGAGGAGGAGATGAGGAGACCCGGAGGGATTGGTCTGGCAATTTTGACAACGTTGGCCCTGGCACTTTCAGCCTATGGGGCTGAACTGAAGATCGCCTATATCGATGTACAGAGGATACTGGCCGAGTCCGAGAGGGGAAAGGCGGTAAAGAGGGAGATCGAGAAGAGGGGGGCGGAGCTGGACAAGATCTTCCGCCAGAAGAAGGCGGAACTTCAGACATTGAGGGAGGAGCTGGAGAAACAGAGCGCCCTCCTCAGCGAGGAGGCGAGGAAGGAGAAGGAGAAGGAGTACCAGCGGAAGATGAAGGAACTCGAGCGCTTCGTGAGGGATTCCAGGGAGGAGATAAGGCAGATGGAGGTGGAGAAGACGACCGCCCTGCTCAAGAGCCTGGAGAAGGTGGTGAAGAGGATCGGGGAGGAGCAGCACTACACCCTCATTCTGGAAAAACAGCGCTCGTTCATCCTCTATGCCCCTCCCGAACTCGATATCACCGACCAGGTTATCAAGGCCTTCGATGCCGCCAAAGAGTGAGATGAAGCTCCGGGAGATAGCAGCAAAGGTCGGTGGAGAACTGATAGGGGACGGGGAGGTGGAGATCAAGGGGGTGGCGAGCCTCCAGGAGGCGAAGGAGGGAGACCTCACCTTCGTAACAAGGGAGAAATACCTCCCGTTGCTCAAGAAGTGTAGGGCATCGGCGGTCATCCTCCCCAGGATGTGGGAGGGGATAGAGATTCCGGCCATCCTGGTCAGGGACCCCATGCTCGCTGTGGCCCGGCTCCTGGAGCTCTTTTATCCCAGGGCCCATGAGCCCTTAGGGGTCTCTGAAGGTGCGTGGGTGAGCCCCTCCGCCAAACTGGGTAAAGACGTGAGCATATACCCCTTAGTATATGTAGGAGATGAAGCGGTCATCGGCGACCGGGTGGTCCTTTACCCGGGGGTCTATGTGGGAAAGGGGGTGAGGATCGGGGAGGAGAGCGTACTTTACCCGAACGTGGTGGTCTATGAGGGTTCGGTCATCGGCAAGAGGGTGATCCTTCATGCCGGCACCGTCATAGGGAGCGATGGGTTCGGGTTTGTGAAGGATGGCGAGGTGAACGTGAAGATACCCCAGATAGGGGGGGTGGAGATAGGGGACGATGTGGAGCTGGGGGCCAATTGCTGTGTGGACAGAGCGACCTTTGGAAAGACGGTCATAGGGAGAGGGGTTAAGGTCGACAACCTGGTCCAGATAGCTCATAATGTCACGATAGGGGAGAACACGATCATCGTCGCCCAGGTGGGGATCTCGGGAAGCACCAGGGTGGGCAAAAACGTGATCCTTGCCGGGCAGGCGGGGCTTGTCGATCACATAACCATAGGGGATAACGTGATGGTGGCGGCCCAGGCAGGGGTCACCAAGGACGTGCCCCCGGGGGAGGTGGTGAGCGGATCCCCCCACTTCCCTCACCGGCATTTTCTCAGGATCGTCGCCCTCTGGGAGAAGCTCCCCGAGATGAAGAAGAGGCTTGATGTCCTGGCCCAAAAGGTGGAAGAGATGGAGAAGAAGATGGAGGAGGGAAAGAGTTGACGGTAGAGGTAAAGGAGATCATGCGCATCCTTCCCCATGCCTATCCCTTTCTCCTGGTGGACAGGGTCTTGGAGATCGATCCCCCCCAGCGGGTGGTGGGGATAAAGAATGTGACCATCAACGAGCCCTTCTTCCAGGGACACTTTCCCGGGGAGCCGGTGATGCCCGGGGTGTTGATCGTGGAGGCGATGGGACAGACGGCGGGGGTCCTGGTCTTCAAGACCCTGGGGAAGGAGGCAGAGGGGAAGGGCGTCCTTTTCATGTCCTTAAATAACGTGAAGTTCAGGAAGCCCGTGGTTCCCGGCGATCAGCTCCGCATGGAGCTCGAGGTCACGAGGAGGAGGGGGAACATCTGGGCCTTCAAGGGAAAGGCTCTGGTGGACGGAAAGGTGGCCGCTGAGGCGGAGCTTATGGCAATGATCGTGGACAAGGAAGATGGCCGTTCATGAGACCGCGATAGTTCACCCCACGGCAGAACTGGCAGACGGGGTAAGTGTAGGCCCTTACAGCATAATAGGTGAAGGGGTGAGGATCGCCGAGGGGACGTGGATAGGCCCCCACGTGGTAATAGACCGGTGGACTTCCATAGGGGCCAACTGCCGGATCTATCAGTATGCCTCCATAGGGACCCCTGCGCAGCACCTCAAGTACAAAGGGGAAGAGACATATGTTATAATTGGTGACAACAATGTGATAAGGGAATTTGTGACAATCAACAGGGGGACCCTCATAGGGGATGGAAAGACGGAAATAGGGGACAACAACTTCATCATGGCCTATGCCCATATAGCCCATGATTGCAAACTGGGCAACAACGTGATTATGGCGAACGCTGCGCAGCTGGGGGGTCACGTGATCGTGGAGGATAACGCGGTGATAGGGGGGGTGGTGGCCGTCCATCAGTTCGTCCGGATAGGGAGGTTTGCCTTCATCGGGGGGGCCACCTCGGTGCCCCAGGATATACCCCCCTATGTCACCGCTTCGGGGATGCGGGCCAAGCTTTACGGGATAAACGTCCTGAACCTGAAAAGGCACGGCTTCACCGATGAGGTCATAAACGCCCTGAAGAAGGCGTATCGGCTCGTCTTCCGATCCCATCTGACCCTGAGCGAGGCCCTCCAGCAGATCAGGGAGGCCCCCATCTTTGAATATCCGGAGGTACAGCACTTCGTGAATTTCATGGAAGAGAGCAAAAGGGGGATCACTCGATGAGGATAAGGGTAGGGGTAGTGGGAGTGGGGAGATGGGGAAGGTTGCACGCGCGGAAGTACTCCTCGATCCCCGAGGTGGAACTGGTTGCAGTGGTGGACATAAACCGGGAGCGGGCCGAGGAGGTGGCCTCGGAGGTCGGCTCAAGACCCTACTATCATCACCACGAGATCCTGGGGAAGGTGGATGCGGTGAGCATCGCCACCCCCACTTACACTCACTACACTATAGCCAAGGATTTTCTCGAGGAGGGGGTGGATGTGCTGCTGGAAAAACCCATGGCCACCACCCCTCATGAGGCCAAGGAGCTCGAGGAGCTGGCGTCCCGCAAAGGGCTGATCCTGCAGATAGGACATCTGGAGCGCTTCAACGGAGCGGTGGAGGCGCTGGACGGCTTTCTTTCCTTCCCCCTGTCCGTGGAGAGTTGGAGGATGGCCCCCTTCGATGGGAGGGGCACTGACGTCAGCGTGGTTCTCGACCTGATGATCCACGATATTGACCTGCTTTTGCACCTGGTCCCCCTCAAGATAGAGAGGGTCGAGGCCCAGGGGACCGCTGTCTTCACTCCCCTTCCGGATGTGGCCCAGGCCAACCTGCGGTTTTCCGGTGGATGTGTGGCTAACCTCTTTGCCAGCAGGGTGGCCCCGGAGAAGGTGCGAAAGATGCTGATCCATCAGCCCGGTGCTCACCTGGTGGTGGACTTCGTCAAGCAGAGGCTCTGGGTGGCGCGGAAGGGAGGAGGGGTCAGATTGGAGGAGAAGGGAGGGCAACGGGACTCCCTCTATGCCGAGATTGAGACCTTCTTGAGGTGC
>Ga0190363_1001294_pt1 | contig 14845 bp, 4 predicted proteins | sample 48721867_MG_FD_161272 | JGI IMG/M metagenome (GOLD analysis project Ga0190363, IMG submission 161272) | Hydrothermal vent microbial mat bacterial communities from Southern Trench, Guaymas Basin, Mexico - 4872-18-6-7_MG | ecosystem: Environmental > Aquatic > Marine > Hydrothermal vents > Microbial...
CATGTACTGACAAAGGGCCATATAAATCCCCAAACTATAAATGGTATAAGTAGATAGTATGGAAACTTAGGTATAAGGTAGATGAAGAGAAATAGTGATGTAAATATTGATGCAAAGTATATTGCTAAAAGTTTATTTAGAGACAGGTATCCGGCCCGTTTAAATCTCTCTGGTAATGTCCTTAGATTGGTGAATGCTCTAGCATAATTCTTATATTGAATTATCATCGGAATTATTCCTGCTGCAAGGGCTATTCCAATATTTAGATTCATCCAGATATCATATATTGAACGCTGATATAACCACATTAGACTGGCATCAGGATAATAGTCCCGTCTCCATGGTTCAAAGTATGGTAATGGTAATTTTAACGCCAGGTAATTTCCTATAACAAATGTTGTTATAGATGTAATTGCAGCTGAAACTATTACATACCATGGAATTATCCAAGCACTTGCTAGATTTAGTAAATCTAATGAAATACCTAGGATAACTCCTGGTAAAAATTCCTGTAATAATTGGGTAAAATCTAGGAAAGACCAGATAATTGAACCTGTGACTGAAAAACTTCGTCCAAAGAATGCTTGAGAAAATATAGGTATTCCATATAATAGTAAGGAGTATAAGAAGCCTATTACTGCTGAAATAACGAATCTATTGAATCTTTCAGGTTCTCTTTCAGTTAAACTTATAATTGTCTCTGCTTGAACCTTTCCAATAGGAAATGGCAATTTTTCTATCTCTATATAGAGTTGAGCTAATATAAATGCCATTGAAATAATCATTCCTAGATATATAATGAAGTTTAAGATCATTAATCCGATATAGAGAGCCCATCCTGGGTGTAGTAGGCTTCTAATCTTAAGTATAGGAGAGTTGGGGGGAGGTGAGAACCACCATGGTATGTGTTTGTCAAAGCCTAGTGCCTTTAAATATGGGCTTTTAATCATATAAACTCTATAGGGGAAGTTGAGAAATGGTATCATATTTTCTACTAGAACTGATGCACCGATAGCCACTGAGGAAACAAAATATATTATGAATCCTTCTTGTTTAGATAATGGTGTATGAAAGAAGTATGCGAGTTCTGTGAATAAAAGCAATATGACTGAAGGCCATGAAACTGAGACTGGTGTTGCTAAGCTCATATATATTTGTATTGGTAAGAATATGGCTGATGAAAGCAATATAGCTAAAAGGGTTCTCCAAGTTAATCCTTCCTTTTCATCAAATAATTTCATTTAATCACCCCCAGTATTTCTTTCCCCTTTCAATATATTTCTTTCTATTTTTGGGGGTAAGACTTCTCCATAATAATAATTGCTTTCTTAAAACATCTAAGAACAGTCTATTAGATCTTATCCATACATCTCTAGGCCCCTCAAATAGCTTTAATGAGACTGTAATTCTATAGAAGGTGTCTTCAGGCAATGCCAATACTTCTACAATTTGCTTTAATCCAGCTTCCCAAGGATATAGCATAATCTTTGTTCTCAAGATTATAGATTTCTTTCCTTCAATTTCGGAAGTAGCTAGTTTTGCCATATCTATAGATGCAAATGTTTTATGTGCTCTTTCAATTCTATACTCATCCAAAAATTCTTTAATATATAATAACAGACCAATAATTTCCTCTTTCTTTGCTCTTATTGGAGTAGGTATTATCCAAGTATTTTCTCTCGGCTTTGTAGATATTCTCCACTTTCTTTCAAAAGATGGTGTTACAAGTGAACCAATTTTTATTGCAGGTATTATTGATGGTAAAATTGTTGTAACGAATGATAATGCTATTGCTATTATAACCATGCTTGAAGCATAATTTGGATAAAAGCTGGGACCCATGACAGGAACTAATAGTTTTAATATAAGTATACCAATAGTATATCCGATTACACTGGCAATTAAAGCATAGGTTACTGCTTCAGCTAAAAATAATCCAATTACATGTAGAGGTGCCAGACCTATTGAAGACAGTATTTTTGTATCTCTTTGTCTTTGATATACTAGTGAAAACATCATATTGAAAATTATCAGTGAGACTAGTATAACGGGCGGTAGCATCGTACTCCATCCTATTCCAGCTAATCCTGCATAGGCCAGATACCCTGTAACATAACTTTTACGAGAAACCATTAAATACATATTAACAGCCATTTCTGATAATATTTTAGCTGTATCTGATATTTTTTCATATCTATTGCTGAAAATGCAGTAACTGCTTTTAATAGAACCCGGGAATTTTATTAACTTCTCTGTCGGAACAACAATAATATTATTCCATTCTATATGTGGCTCTGTTCCAATAGGTTTTTCTTGAGTCATCTCCCAAATATTTATAGGTGTTATTTCTTTTAGATCTATATCTATCATTACGTCGGCAGCTGCAGTGGGGTCGAAGATACCTACTACAAGGAAATCTATTCCCCAGATCTTTATATGGGATGGTATACGTGATATTTTTAGATCTTGGGCTGTGTTTAGGCTTATTAAACATGGTATAATGTTTTCAGTATACTTCATCCATAAATCATTTGCATAACCTTGGAAAATTATTTTTTGAACTCTACTGCTTTCTCCTTTGTCAATTCCTAAAAATGCCTTTATAGTGGATGATGAATTTTCAGAATATACTATTGTTTCGCCGAAAAGACCGCTAGACATTATTGGTGAATAAAGCCATACACGGAGAGAAGTTTTATTTTCATTAATAAGATAGCTTACAGTTTCAACGAATCTTTGAGGTAGATTTGAATAATCAACATATCTTACCACTAAACCGTCAAATGGAGCTCCGCTTCCCATCGATATAACTTTAGTAATTATATAAGGTACAACTGAAGTTAATGAAACCATAGATATGGTCATTAATACCACTGCAATTATTGTTAAAGAGGATGTATATTTATGTCTCTTTATATTTACTACACCATAGTATAGTGAATATACCATCATATCCCATCTGCTTACTTCAACAAAATGTTCACCTAATCTCTTTCTTCTTATTTTTGAAAGTACTCCTTTGAAATCCATGAAGAGGAGGAAGGCTACTATAAAGGATACTATTAGTATAGTGAAACCTAGATATAGTGTCGCTATGTTTGAGACTAGCTGAAATCCAGGATGAAGTACTCCAAGTACTGATATAAATACTATAATCACTAACAATATGGCTACCATTCTTTTCCTTCCTTCTATAAATTCAAATAATAGTCTTTCTAATACAAATGCAAAGGGGATTAGCAATAGGAAATAAGTTATAGTTGTTGTAGAGGATCCTTGGATCAAGTTTCTTGAAGAAATATATAATTTTTGCGACCAAGCCCATGCTAATAGAGAAGAATAATATATTTCACTCCATTTCATTTTTTTACTCGCATTATATGTTTTTTCCATAAATTCATTTAAGTATCTCAAGCTTCGCTCTGATACAGCATCATATACATCATATTTCCTGGCAACATCTATCCTACTCTTACTCAAATAATATAGATTCTTTATATAATGTTGTATTGAAAAATTAAGTAACATATATTCGCCACTTTTCTTAAGTATATATCCATTTCCCTCTGGTTTAGCTTTAGAGTTATTTAATAGGAGTACCGAAAGCATAATGGGGCCTTCCTGTGAACGAATGTAAATTTCTATTTCACATGCCACTTCGGGTTCAACATATGCTATTAATGTCCCTGTAATATGGTCGATTTCATAGCCAAAATGATCAGCATCGGATTTAGATTCGAAGTCTCTAATAATGATATTTATGTCTTTAAACTGTTTAGTTTCATATATCGATTGAGTGCTGCATAAGTCTAGGAATCCTTGTGGATAGGAGAGATCTAGAAGTACTAGTTGTGCTGTCTCAAAAACTGCGAATCTAACTGGATAGGGCCAACCATATCTTCCTGCGCGAACCTGGAAAGCTTGGGTGGTAGATATAACTTTAGCTCCATATCTTCCCAGATCATTTGTATAATATATTTTTCCATCACTATAGTTTATTACATATATTTTTGCTTCATAGACTCTTGGAGATGCTCCTCGATGATGACCTAAACCATATACTGTGAATGATCCATTGGCTAATGTTTTTAGAAATATATAGTTAAATATATTATATCTATCTTCAGTATCTCTTATAACAACTATACAACTCTTATTGAAAGCTTCATATTGTCTAGGAGAAAGAGGATTGTATTCAACTACCTCTCCTCTAAATATGGTAAATCCGGGTACATAGGGGGCAAATGGTTCTGGAAAATAGAATCTAGTAGGCCCCCAAGTACGCTCGGGTGGATAGAGATATGCAAAGATGTTGGCTAATAAATATGATAGAGAGAAGGCATAGTATATTTGGGGTATTAGATTTTCGAAGTTAAATCTATCTTCTATAGGTATAAACCATGAGAATCTATAGTCGTTTGCTGTGAATAACGTATAGCCTGGCAATCCTGCCTGTAGCCATGGCTCTACATCAGCAATATATTTATAAGGTATAGCAGTGAAATACTCGGATTTACCGGATTCTATAAATGTATCTCCTCCTTCTGGTTGATCATACATTTGATAATATATTCTTATATTATATCCACATTTTTTGATTATAAGGTTTTCTAACATTTTTCTCCATTTAAGCTGAATTAATCTATAAGCACCATCATACATTTGACCACTTCTTCCAAGAACAGGAGGACCTGAAATATGATAAAAGCCTCCACTATGTATAATTGCAATATCTCTACTACCAGTAGATAGATCTAAAGATAAAAAGAATTTTGGTCTAGTTTTATTCCAAATAGGATGAAAACTTATGCTTTTATCGGCAAAATATTCTAAAATTTCTTCAATAAATGCTCGTGGTCCTGCCAACGCTTGCCAATGTCCTGTAAAGAAAACTATTACTACACTCATTTTAGGTCTGTATATTGAGAAAAGCCTAGAAATTTCAAGAAGTACGCTAGCTCCACTTGCACTATCTTTATGGGGCACTATGGCTGGCACAGGGGACCAATCATCAATATATGCTGCTAAAACCAAAGTATCTTCTGGATGTTCAGAACCTTCTATGAAAACTATGATATTAGAGGATATTTTTTCCTCCAAACTGGACTGAATAATTAGATTTGCCTTTACATTTTTATTACTGCAAACTATTTCCTTTAAAAATAGACCACTTTTACGATCTATCAATACCCTAGGGAAATAAAGATTTACATAGACAAATTTGTTAAACGATTCTAACCTATTTGTAGAATATGGTTCTATAAAAATAGCTGCCTTTACACCTAAGTTGTGAAGTCTTAACCAATTATATCCGCTATTATACTTTATTAATGCGATAGAGTTTGTTAGATTTAAACCATCAATGTTTTTAAAACCTCCATCCCCGACATAAATTAATCTACCCGATAATCCTTTTAGAGGCGTAGGAGATGTTTGAACCAAATTTGGTACAAAGGTATGAACAGTGAACTGATAGCTTTTTTCCTCTACTTCTACTTTTAGTTCACATCGTTTTTCTACAGGTACTAGAACTGTAAAATTTTCAAGAAATGGTTTTAAACCATATGAATAAAGTTTTTCATAAACGTATCTTATAGCTAGATAAGTAGAATTATATCCAGTATACCTCGTATTTAAAGAACCGAAATAATTTATATGTTCCTTAATATTATTCATATTAATTTTTGAAATAAAATTTTCAAGAGAATTATTTTCTATAGACGAATTGTTTTTAGTCCCAAGGAGAGGGGACGAGAAATATAGAATGAATACGAGGAATATAATTAGTAAGGTTCTAAAGTATTTTTGAGATAGCATATTTACACCTCTAAATAAAAATAAAAAAAAGATATATTAATTTTGCCTTACCACCAGAACCATGCAAATACCTTATTAAATAGCGCTCTGTGTAATTGTTCAGGCCAATATGTAGCTAATGCAGCTAATGCGCTACCAAAGGCCCATCCAACTGCGAGTGGTACTATGTATTTTTCATAAGCTCCTGCTCCACCTATTCTAATTACCAGGAACTTTATTACAAATGCCAACATTGTTGCTCCAAGCCACCAAGGATGCTGCCACAATAATCCAACTGGATTTAAGAAGAACCAAGGATATCTAAGTCTCATAAATATCATTGCCAATACAAGGACAATTCCTCCAAAAAACCATCCTACTTGAACAGTATTCCAGGAGGATAACGGATTTATTGTACCTGCAAGTCCATTGTTTACAAAGTTTCGTGCACCTCTTTTTATAGCGTATGCTGTAAAGTATCCACTTCTAGATACATCCATACCGATGAAATATCCTACTGCATATACTGCAGGCCATGCCAGTACTACAGCCAAAATTATTGATATAAATTGTGCCTTAAATAGGCTCTTGAAATCAGTGTTCGTGTCTCTCGCAACTCTATACCATCCTATCATACTCCAGACTCCTCCAGTCTCTCTTTCAACGGCATTGTGTGTTAATCTCATACCCATTATTGTACCCCATACGTCTTTAGATGGTTGAGGGTTATCCCATCCATATATTCCTCTCGCCATCATCATAAACCCATCACGCCATGTTCCAAACCCGTATGGTAGAGTTACTGTAAAGTATTCGCCTGCAACTCTAGCCCTACCTAATCTTAGAAATGCGAATAATATGAGCCATAGAAATGCTAAGAATATTGGCATGCCAATTATTCCTGATAAAAGCACTAGTAAAACGATGAAGGAGCCTATTAAAGTATAGGTTGGTAAAGTTTCTGGAAGATTTGGATTAAGATCTTTTCTTTTGAATGCTTTAACGAAGAAATCTTTGAAGTATCTCCATGTAAATATAAATACATATATAGCTAATGCTACTGGAACGGCTGTATGACCCATGAAATTAAACGGAAATGGACCAACTGCGCCACCACCTAATTGCCCTGAAGTCACTTTCGTTGGAAATATACCCATAATATTTACAACCGCTGGGTAAAGTATATACCATACAAAGAACCATATAATCGCTGTAGCCATTACATCTAATGGTAAGAATAAGGCTACTGGGAAGAAATCGAAGTCGAGACCCGGATACCAATATAAAAATGCTCCAGGCAAATAAGGCTCTAAAAATCTTAGATCTACCACAAATTGCCCTATAAAGCCTGTTGATGCTGGTAACTGTATATAAGTTTTGCCTGTGGCTAGTTCAGTGTAGGCTTCCATTAACGCTATTCCACTAATTAGAAAACCTATTATAAATCCAATTAGATATGCAGGTCGCTTTAGGAATGATAGTAATCCAGTAAATTTACCTTCTTCAGAATAATATTTTATAAGATATAGATCTGGCATAAATGAGGGGAAAGGCAATCTTTCAATCTCTATCCATCTTCGGGCTAATAATCCTGCCAATGATAATTCATAGAGTAGCAATGCTATGAGAAATAGAGAGAGGAAGGTTAAGGCAGGCAAAAAGGGTCCGAATGGAAATGCTACACCACCTTTTCTCGACATTTCTAGAACATCAGTTGGAGGCATAAGCCATGTAGGAAGCCATTGCTGAACTTTCTCAAGATTTCCTCCACCATAAATTGGAATAAAGGGTAATCCTAGTAATGGACAATCATAGAATGCTGTATATATGGATACATTATTGGCAACTATACCTGCTACTGCAAATAATAGCGTAGCTTCCTGTGGTGTTAAACGAAACTTTTTAGATAATGGATAAAGTAATGCTGTTAGAAATAGTATAAGTGTTGCATAATTTGAGCCCCAGCCATAGCATCCATAGAGCCTGTAGGATTGAAATGGAATGAATATTGCAAAGGCTATTATTGCAGCAATTATAAAGCGAGGAGATTTTAGAGCGCTAGGAATTACCTCTTTTTTCTCAATTTTTTCACTCAAGTTTCCTCCCTCAAACTTTTTAAAATATTATACATATATTAATGATAATTTTAGATTATATAAGTTTTCCTGCAGCAGAGCTAAAAGGAAATTCTGCTGTAGAGACCGTCTAAAATGTTTTAGGAGAAGTTGCTTATATTAATTTATGGTTCTAAAGTTTAAGAGAAAGCGAACCCCAGTTAAAATAGTTAAATATGCTATATATCTCTCTATCTTTCAGCTTAAATGATTTCTAGTTATAAATAATGATGATATATAATCAGGTTTTGGAACGCTATCTAGTAGGGTAGCATCCATAATGAGCGGTAAAATATTGCAATTCCTATCGAAAAACTCATTGCTACTGCTAAACCTACAGCGTATCCTCCTGCCATTAGATATGAATATTTTCTGACCCTTTCTTCGCTTGTCTTAAGTATCTTTGAAATTATCTTTAAAAGTATATGTCCTGTGAAAATTGCTAGAGAGGTCGGGAATATCGTGCCTATTCCCATAAATAATCCGATGGATGAGAAAGGTATCTTCAGCAAGGTAGTTATTGTTTGCACTATCCCCATTCCTACTAGGCCATATATAATTAATGCCGGATTGAGTCCATAAATTTTCCTAGTATACCATAATGCACTTTGAGCTGCCTGTACAGGCCAAAATATACTTGCATATTGGAAGAGAGAAGAGGGTATGGGACTCATATGCCAAAGATATTCTGAATAAAGCAGATCTAAGACAATAGTTATCGGAGTAGCTACTAGTAGAACCGCCTTTATATAACTTGAAAAAGTACATTTTACACCTTTACAGACAAAGAATGTACTGCACCATCCTTGACCACTACTAACCCCTAGTGGTGCAAACCACGGCCATATCCCCATTTCACTATGAACTGGAATGTTATATGTATTCATTGTTAATATTAATATATTTGATGAAAAGTATGGTATTGTAATATAAAACCCAGTTTCGGCATATGCTCTTATCGTTATAAATCCAAATATTATTGGCCATATAACTACTAAAAAGAAGATAGGATACCATGGAAATCCCTTCAACAAAAAGAATGATACCATTAAAAACCATATTATAGTTAAGATGAGATATGTACTTATAATTACTTTAAAGGAGAGAAAACCTATTTTCTTAGCTTCTCGAGTCAGTTTCATTAAACTTTTGGTGGCTTTAATTAATCCCCTTCTTCCCTTAATAATCTGTTCTCCAAATACGGCAAAAGCTATTCCTATACTTATACTATACCATATATATATCTGTGACCAAAATAATAGATCTGGTATTTTCATACCCCAGGGAAAATTAACCCATTTTGGTATTAGTTCTGGAAAATATCTGACGACCAATGTATTTCCTATTATTGACGAGATAATAGATCCTATTAACATACAGATTATGACATTTTTCGAAAGTATGAATCCCATTAGATATGAAAATATGTTAGTATCTAGTCCTATTATGGCTCCTGGTAATGATTCCTGAAATGTTGGTGTCATATCGAGGTAAGGGAACGGAATTAGTGTTATCTGGAATCCTGCAAATGTTTGTGAAAGCGTCGGAATACCGTAAGCTATAAATGAATATATAAATCCAAATAGAGCGAATAATGTAAATATTCTCATTCTCGTGGGTTCTCTTTCCTCAAGCTCTGTAATAACTTCAACATCTACTCTAGCCATGGGGAACGGTAGTCTCTCTGTCTCGACAAATAGTTGGTAGAAGAAGAAGCCTAGAGATAATCCTATAACTACATTCATTACCCAAAAGATTGTTGAGACAGCGAACACCGGGAACCATGAGGGATGTAAAAATGTTCTCACTATCTGTAGTCTTATTAATTTATTCGAGGGAACATACCAATACGGTATATATTTTTCTAGACCATATGAATAAACTATTGGGCTTTCAGAAAACCATACTCTATAGAACATTGAGCTGAAGTTGAGGCCTACACCTACATATATTGCTGTGCCCACTGCGGCAAACATCACTAAAATTTCCTGTTTAGTTAATGGTTTTCCATAGAGTAGGGCAAGCCAATAAAAAAATATTACGACAGCCCATGTTAGTCTCTGTACACTACCTATCATTAAACTACCCCAGATCTGTACAGGCATTAAAACAACTGCACCATAGAGTACAGCCAAAACTACTCTCCATGTTAAACCACTTCTCCACTCCCCTATTTCTCTACTTGACACCATATTCACATCCCCATTATTTCTTTAGCCTTCCTAATATATTTTCTTCTATCAATAGACCTTAATCCTCTCCACATTAATAATTGTTTCCTAATGATGTCTACAAAGTTTTTATGGCTTGATTCCCATAAATATAACTTTCCAGTTTTAAGTATAGCATGCACTCCGAATCCAAACTTATTCTCCTTATTACTGGATGCAATCACCTTAACTTTTTCGGTAATGCCTGCATCATATGGAGGCAATCTAACCATCATATTAAGAGAAATCGTTCCCTCCTCTTCTCTATCGATTTTTGGAATTTCCTCTATCTTAAATTTCTCAGAAACAACATTTTCAAAATATTCTTTAAGGAAGGACATTATGCCGCAAACTTCCTCTACATTAGTTAGTGCGAATGGTAGTGGAATATACCATTCATTTCCTCTAGGCTTTGTAGGTATCTTCCATTTTCTTCTTAAGGAAGGTGTTACAAGAGTTGATGCTTTTAATGAAGGATATATACCAGCCAGGATTACAGAGATCATCGATAGAAATATTGCTATTAAAGGATATGGTGAGGAGTAATTTACTAAATAAGTTCCAGGAAACATTAGTGTCGCGACACAACCTATAGATAGCGATACTATATAACCAATGGTAGCCCCCATTATAGCATATATAAATCCCTCACTAAACATCATAACGGCAACATGTAGTGGAGATAGTCCTAAGGCACTATATATTTTTATTTCACGTAATCTTTCATAAACTGCATTAATCATAGTATTTAATAGTATAAGTACAGTTATAATTAGAGGTGTCATTAACTCCGCTAAACCCATTAACTGATAGCCTCTTATCCATGTTATCAAATAACTTTTATCTCCATCACTGTAATATGTTTCAAGATAGGTAAGTTGTTCTGATATCTCCTTAGCTTTCTCCAAAATCTTTGTGGAATTAGGATTATATATAGCTAGCGAAGTTACAATACCCCCAATCCTTATCGCTAGGTCATATGGTATTATTATGAAATGATCTTTTGTTGGAATCGGTGCACCTGGTGGCGCATTGGGATCTCTAGGAGTTATAAAGCTTTGATCAATATCCTTAAATGTACTAAATATATCGGTATAAAGTATGTCTGTTACAACTAGACTTAGACCTGCTACATAAATTTTATCACCAAATGTAATATTTAGTTCTTCTGCTATATCATCTGTAATAATAGCTTTATAAATGTCTCCTCGCTTAAACCATATATTATATTTTAGGGTTTCCTGAAATGGTAGAGGTTCTTTATAGGTTAGGCCTATAATAGCTTTTACAAATACTGTATTGCCAGATTTATCACTATAAGCATAGAAACCTCCTCCTCTAGTAGCTGATGGCAGCCAAACTCTAGGAGCGACTATAGAATTTTCTCCAGCATATTGTAACATATATTCTATTAATGTAGGAGATAATCTTGATTCTTCTCCAGCTGTTTTTATCAATAACCCCCTATATAGTGGTTTATATTCGCCGGGTAAGGGCGATATATTTGGCACATCTTCAAATGTCCACGAAGTAAAGAGCGTCAGAGATGTCACCATTAATACTACAACTATTAATGTTAAAGTTGTTCTGAGGGGACGTTTCTTTAGATTTCCTACGCTAACTCCTATTGCTGCAGACATTATTGACAGCCTAGACACATCGATAAAATGTACACCTATAATTTTCTTCTTTATTGCCTTAAGGGTTGATAAAACTCCTATTATTATAAAAGCTATTACAGGTATGATGAGAAGTAGAGATATTATGCTTAATGATGCCATTAAAGTGTTATGAGCGATTCTTAATCCAGGATGTATGATATATATTGTTAAAAATAATAGTGCATAAAGTATAATAATGAGGATGATTCTCGAAAGTCCCTGTTTTTCAAAGAAAATTCGTTCAAGGATTAATGCTAATGGTATTATAAGAACTATTAAAGTTACGCCAGTATAGATTATATTTACATAAGTTTCTCTAGTTACTGCGTACGCTTTTCTAGCAAAATACCATGCCCTATATATCTTAGGATAAAATTCCATATAATTCTTATTTTTCAGACAATTAATGCTATCATTATACATTTGTAGGGCTTCAAGATAATATTTCTTAGCTATAGAGACCGAACCCGTAAGACTTGGTTCATTAAGTATATGTATTAGCTTTTCCCTGGTCAATCTAATAGTTTCTCTAGCAAATCTTAGGCCAGTTAAATGTAGGTCTCTATAATCCCCTCCTTCAACTTCAATATCTCTAATAATACCTAGTGGAATTTCTTCCTTTATAGTTTTAAATATTATGTCAGTAGGTGTATTAGGAGGCAAAAATATGATGGTATCATATCCTATTGCTGGATCTCCTATACCTAGAGAGATTAATTGTTGTGTAAGTAGAGGGCTCGGTGGAACAGAAATATAGTAGCCATACTGTGTTAGTTCGGAGCGACTTCTAGAGTCAAATAATCTAAGTGCAAGAGGGCGCATTTCAGCTACTAATGGAGTTGTCAGTGTTCTTGGATCTATACAGTCATGTAAAACTACAGTACCACATTTAAAAAGTACTACATTAACCAACCTTTTACCACTTGTTTCAGCCGATTCTCTCAGTATAAAAATGGGTCTAAATGGCCATAATCTTGTCCCATATAATCCATAGTCTGGACCCCAAGCTATATTACCAGTTTTATTATTTATAACAAAGGCCAGTATTTCGTAGGGGTATGCTCCTAAAGCCCATCCGGATGGTTTAATGCCAGGTATTTCAAAAAATCCACTACGATTAGCTATTGTAATAAAAATATGCTTATATCCAGTTCCCAGCATAATCATACGTACATAAACTATCATTATTTCATCGTTTGACAAGACTTTATCCCAATGCTGATCATACCATACTTTACTCCAATTATAATAAGATAGTCTTCCACGAAGCAGTGCAAGACCTAGAGGAGCGTCTCTCGAGTGACCATGCATTATACCTCTTATAACGTTATCTAATGTTGATTCTCTGGGATCGTTTAAAAGAACGCTTGTAATCATATATGATGCTTCTATCTGAGGCTTTAGATTATCGAATTTAACCATGCTATAAATATCACAGGGAGTTTCCCATAAAATTCTAGACGCTTCAGCCGTAAAGAATGTCATGGCAAATATTCCTACATGTAAGAATATTTCACTCAAATGGTTTACCTGAGAGGGAAGACCTATTCTATCCAATCTTAAGATGGATAAGAACATTCTATATTTTTTCCCACCAATCTTATATGTATAATCAGTACTACTATATTCACCTATACGACGAATATAGGATATTATTGATTCAACATTTCCGGCCCTAGTCCAGTCAAACCCTCCATAAAATGTTCCCTGAGTTACTAATGCCAGAGATCTAGAATCTGTCGAAAAATCAAATGATAAAACTATCTTAATTTGATCTCCAAAAATTTGAGCAAGTCCTTTTGAACCATTGATTATTTTAGGTTTACTCCAGTGCCTGAAAAATATATCTTCACAGAAATATCTTACACCAGCCATACCCATAGCATAGCCAGAGAAAAATCCTATAAGAACTGTTCTATATGGCTTATATTTGGTCAATATTCTTGAAAATTCTAGTAAGGCAGCTGCACTACTTGCTTCGTCAGCGGCGGGAGTATAGGCAGGTATTACACTATAAGCATCATAATGGCATGCTATCATTATAGTATTATTAGGATCTTGGCTTTTTCCCGGGATAAATGCAAATATATTTTTTATGGCAATTTCTTTCCAAAACATATTTAAATTAAGTTCTGCAATAATCTTTTCCCCTTTTCTTAAAAGTCTTAATAGATATATTGCATCCTCTCTACTAATCATAGCTCTCGGAAACTTTATTGGAGATTCCAGTATCTTAAAATCACTTTCACCTCTAACAGTTAAGATGGGACATATAAATATTACAGCCTTAGCTCCCAGATTTAAAAAATACATCCAATTAAACTTGCTATTATAGTCCATTAAAATTATCTTATTGGTTACATTTATTCCAGTATAATCTTTGGGGTTTCCCTCGCCAACATATATTAATTCTCCTTTATATGATCCTTTACATGTCTGAATCATGTTTGGAACTAATGCATATACTCTAAATTGCTTCTTTACAGGGGATTCTATTGTTAGTGTTGAATTATAATCATAAGGTACTATTATTTTGTATGTAAGATTCCATACATTTAATCCAAGTTTATTAAGATAATCATATATATAATTGGAGGCATATTCATAACCGCCATATCCTACAAATCTACTTCCATGGGAGGACAATTCTCTAACATGAGTCTTTATATTTTCCATATCTATCTCAGAAACTACAGTTTTTACAATCTGATCCACATTAAACTCTGTATAGCCTCCTCCTATTAGAGCCCATTTATATGATGTAAAGACTAATATTAGAAGGATTATCATCACAACCCTAATTTTACCCATAGTACTCCCCGAGTGACAATGATACATATGTTATATATCGAAAATGTATTTATAAAAGTTATGCTTGTACCGAGACTAAGGATAAAGTTAACGCGTAAGGCTGTCTATATATTTGAGGATATTAACTCTCTAAACACGCTGGTTAAAAGGTATTCAGAAATATTGTTGGTAAATAAGTACGGGAAAAGTAATTTAGAGGAACCTACATGGAGTTATATTGACCCCAAATATAGTGTGTATTGGGTTTGCCCTT
>Ga0190363_1001295_pt1 | contig 14830 bp, 17 predicted proteins | sample 48721867_MG_FD_161272 | JGI IMG/M metagenome (GOLD analysis project Ga0190363, IMG submission 161272) | Hydrothermal vent microbial mat bacterial communities from Southern Trench, Guaymas Basin, Mexico - 4872-18-6-7_MG | ecosystem: Environmental > Aquatic > Marine > Hydrothermal vents >...
AGCTATGTCAGCAATAGTCGGTACCTTTATGTCGTCCTCAGGCACTGAAACCTTAATCACTACGTTTACGCCATAATTGTCAAGCCCTAAGATGTGGTATACAGCGTATATGCCTGCTACTTCTCTCTCATCGCATCCGGCACAGGTCCTCACGTAAGCATCTAAGTCGTCGTGAACCACCTTAGCAACATTCCTCAAGTACTCGCGCGGAACCTCAACAATTAAATTCTCCCCTGCAGCTCTGTAGACCTTGACGGGAATGTCAGCAAGCTTTTCTTTAATTAAGGACTCGACATAGGCTAGAGCTTCCTCACTACTTTTCTCTATCTTTTCCTCACTGTGCTTGCTGCTCATAATCCAACACCTACTAACGTAGTCGAGGAAATTATTAGTACCGAGTACGTGAAAACCAAAGCCTTAGTAGCTAAGTCAACCCTCGACCTACCGAGCAGAACCGCTACAATGCCGTGAATTATCCACATAACAATAGTAAGTACAGTAAATACTGCAAATGATGCTAGCGGATTTAGCACCCTTACTAGCGGGAGCGACAGAGCAAGCGCTGAAAGTGATGCACAGACAAATCTCTTCATCAGTATTGAGTAAATTGCTGTACCTAACGCAGGCCCGCTTAGCTCGATTAATATACCTGAAGCTAGCTCTGGTTCCGCTTCACCTATGTCAAAGGGTATCCTACCCGAAGCAACGTAAGCTGATGTTAAGAGGAGTATGAGTACTGGTATGTACGACGGCTTAATAACTGCTTCAGTGATCTTGGCAAATGATGTCAGTCCCGTGCTAACGAATATTAGTATGATAGCTGTTATTAGTGCTACTTCATTAATTACACCTAAAGCGAATTCCCTAAAACCTCCTATCACTGCATACACATTATCTGAGATAACTGAAGCAGCTATGATCAGTCCCTGAATACCAGCTATTAGGATGACGAGAAACGGTATGTCTAGACTTGAGAAGAACGCAAAGGGAATTCCAGCAGGGATAGCTAGGAGAGCTAGTACGCAGAGGCCCAGCATTGTGAGCACAATGAGAACAAGCGGAAATGCTGTGCGGGGCAGCACCAGCTCCTTACTAAATAGCTTGCGTATGTCGTACCAAGTCTGCAGTATGGGCGGACCTATCCTAGAGTGAAGCTTAGCCTTAATCTTCCTCTCTAAGGAATCAAGTATAGGTGCTATAAGTACAGCTAACACCACGAAAACTATTTGGATGCTAGCGTAGAGCATACATCAACACCACCATAGCTGTTAGTGCCATAGTTAAGAGTAGACCCATGTACATTGAGGACATAAAGAGCGATTCTTCAGTAGAACGCTGAAGCTTAGAGAAAAATGAGGCGAGCTTCTCACCTGAACCAACGAGTGACTTCTCAATACGTGAGCCAAGTAGCCGTAGGTTAATTACTGAGCTCAACACATATTTCACAAAGCTATCTTCACTGCTAAAGACCCTTAGATACTTAAGCAGCCTCACGAGCTTCTGAACTACATTAGACCTAACATGACTCACGGCTTAGCACCTCCAAGCCAGGGCGTCTCATGTCTGACCCTCGTGAGCGACTGGTACAGCCCTAACATCGTGATAGCTAGTATCACGGCAGTCATAGTTAGTATGAGGTAGACCTGGAACAGCCACGCCTCTAGTGCTGTTAGAGGCGTAGGTAGCACTAAAAGTGCTATGAACGCGAATGCTATGTTGGCTAGAGCCATAGCAGCTTCCGACACCATCATGTACTTAAAGTTGCTTGATGTCCTGTCGATACCTACTTCCTTAGCAGGTGCTTCAGGTCTACCCCAGTGGGCAAGCAGATATCTAGCACCGTAACCTACTGAGAGCGCTGCGCCTATAGCTACAATTACTAGCATAGCAACATAGAGTCCTCCTAATCTCACGTTCTCAGCAATGCTTAAGAACATCATTAATTTGGATAGAAAGCCTGCTGTAGGTGGTATGCCTATTAGCGAGAGTACCGACACCAGTGCAAGCAGAGAGAGGGTGGGTGCGATCTTGGATATGTACCCTAAGTTTTCTAGTATTCTCGTATGTGCTATCGCCTCTACAATGCCTGAATCAAGGAAGAGAGCAGCTTTGAATATTGCGTGAGCTATGGTGAATATGTATGTTGACACAATGAAAGTCGGGTCGCCACTGAGCACGTACAGTCCTATCATGACACACATTATAGATGTATATACTGTGGTGCTATAGGCCAGTATCCTCTTAATGTCGGTTTGTGCTAGTGCCTGAAGTCCACCGTAAATTATTGTTATGGATCCAAGCACTATTAGGGTCCATGATAGCCACTCTGGATTAGCGTCAGTTATTGAGAGGACTCTCAATATGCCGTAGATACCCATCTTTACCATCATGCCGCTCAGTAAGGCCGAGCCGGGTGCTGGTGCTATTGAGTGAGCCTCAGGCAGCCAGAAGTGTAATGGTGCTACAGCAGCCTTGGCTAGGAATCCTACTATCACTAAGACAGTTATTACTGGGTGTGAGAAGCCCTTAATAAATAAGTAGCTAAATGGTATGCCGAAGGCGTACCCTATACCAGCTAGCGCTAGCAGAGTCATTATTGATATATCGGCAGGAATCATTGACACAAGTAAGAATCTGAGACCTGCTCTCCAAGCTCTCCTCGAGCCTTCAGTTATTGCCTCATATATTATTACGAAGAATCCTACTACCTCAGCAGCTACCCAGAACACCACAAACTCAATTAAGTACCTAGAAAAGAAGAGCAACATCATAGTTAGTGCGAACGAATCGATGTAGAGCTGGAGCGAGAGATTACCGAATTTTGCTCTAGCATACCCTACTGTGTAAAGGCTAGCAAATAAGCCGAGAAAGGAAGCTATGAAAGTAAATAAAGCACCCAATTCATCTATTAGCGATACAAATCCAAAATACTGAGCAGCTATAGCACCTAAGGCGATCAAGTAGCCAAGAACTCTGAGGAATGTACCTGCCTTAACAGCTTTAGAAGAAGTAATCGAGCCTACAATTATGAGTAAGGAAAAAACAGCCTCAATGGTGTACCTGAGTTCATCACCGCCTACATATGCCACCATGGTCTGATCGACCTCAGCTTCATTTCCTCAAAGCCACTGCATTCTAAGCCATCTTAGCTTACTATTCTATGTGCTTAACTCGTACCTGAGACCTATTACCTTAGCTAGCGATCTCTTCTGAAGTAACTCAACAACATTTTCTGCTTTACCATACAGTATGGCTTCTGAGGGGCACATAACATAGCATGCTGGCTCTAGCCCGTTCCCTCTCAGGTCCTTGCAGAGGTCGCACTTAACTGCTGTTCTTGTTACGCTGGAGAGTGAGGGAATCCCGAATGGACACGCAGCAAGGCATGCTAAACAGCCAATACACTTTGACTCTTCGACGTACACTGCACCATCGTCATCCCTACGCATGGCTCCTGTAGGGCAGGCGTGAATACAGGGTGCTCTGCGGCAGTGGAAGCATGAGATAGGCCTTGAGAATCCTTTAGAGACCTCGAATAGCCTTATGTACGCTACACCTGAGTGGAGGAATGAGCACACTGCTTCGCAAGTGCCGCACGCCATGCACTTATCATAATCTATGGCTCTGAGGTACCCGAAGGTTTTTGCAGCCGAATTATTTGAATTAACCTCACCCATCTCAATCACCCCTAAATAACTGCTATTATTCACCTCCCTGAGTTAGCCTCTTACCTGTCAGGTACAGGTGGATACTCATCGCCGCATTTAGCCCTAGGGATACCGCATTGCCTATCTTACTCGGCCCGCTAACTACGTCTCCAGCAGCGAATACTTTCTCATTACTCGTCCTGTACTTTTCATCAACTAGTATCCTGCCTTTCCTGTCAAGCTTAATGCCTAGGTACTCTTCTTGGGCAGGTGGCGTAGGAAGCTCACCAATAGCCTCAAGCACCGTGTCAGCCTCTAGCGTGAATTCACTCCCCTCGATTGGTATCGGCCTCGGTCGCCCTGACTCGTCTGGCTCACCTAGCTTCATCCTAATTAGCTCTACCTCCTTAACTCTGCCGTTAGCATCAGCTATTATCCTCTTAGGTAGCGCTAATTCCATCCACTTCACGCCTAACCTCCTCAGTCTATTTATCTCGAAAGGCCCAGCTGGCGCTTCATTTATTGTTCTCCTGTAAACTAAGTAGACTTCGTCGGCACCCGAGAGGAGAGACTCTTCAGCAGCATCAACCGCGCTCAATCCGCCTCCAACAACTATCACTTTCTTAGCCTTTGGAGGCCTGTGTGTTGTGTATCCCATGCTGTAGCTTCTTAGCATGAAGAGGTATTCGAGGGCTGTGTAGACACCCTTTGAGTCCTCCCCAGGTATGTTCATTTTTCTTGATCTCCACGTGCCAGTCGTTATCAGTACTGCATCATAGTTATCAACCAGCTCTTTCAGGTCAATGACATCCTTAACGAACTCATCTCCTTCATCATGCCTTACACCATCCTTCTTGAATACCTTAGTATTGAGAATGAACTTAACACCGAAACTATCACGGAGGTCCTCGACACCCTCCATAACAGACTTAACACTGACTCTGAAGGTGGGTATAGCGAAGGTCATTAACCCACCAGGTAGTGGGAGCTTATCATAAACGTCAACCTCATAACCTTGACAGACGAGGTATCCTGTCGCAGCAAGGCCTGCAGGACCAGCACCAACAACAGCTATCTTGCCTCTCCCGTGGGGTCCTGCAGTCTGGATCATTTCTTTCTTGCACATGAATGTAAACTTCATCCCATCACCGCCTCACACTTAATAGAAAGAAGAACTGACAAATTTAAGTATAACCGATCCCTGTCCATTACTTCCTTGTTACCGATATAAACATATCGTTGCTTAGTACCTTTAAATTTAAATATATCAAAGTCAGGGATCATACTGTTTAATACGTGTTTAAGTCTCGACAACTGCCTCACCCCTGAAGCATCTTCAGAGCTTCAAGTGCCGTGCTAATGTACTTAGTAACTCCCATTGTGCTGAAGGAGAAGTCAGCTACGTTTATCAGCCAGCTCAGAAGTGGCTGAACAATTACACCTAGCACTATGATCGATATTATGAGGAGCGCTATTGGTATAACTGCGGTAATTGGCTCCTTCTTAATTCTTAGTTCAACTGTCTCTTTAGGTTTACCTAGCCATATGATGTACATAAATCTAACGTAGCCTAGGAGCGATATTCCAGTTATAGCTATTAGAGCTACAGCACCCACGACATTACCTGCATCAAGCATTGCTGTGAATAGTGCGTACTTGCTGAAGAACCCGGCTAATGGCGGAACGCCGAATAGGTGCAATATACCTATTACAGTACCTGTTAAGGCCATAGGATACTTCCTTCCGATTCCAGCTAGTACATCAAGATTCCTGCTGCCTGCTGACATTATGAAGACGCCTGAAGTCATGAAGAGTAGTGCTTCACCTATGGAATTGCTTATGACGTGATAGAGAACTGCCGCGACAGCTAGTGACCTTATACCCTCACTCACTGCTGAGGTACCGACTGCTAAGCCCATAAAGATGAAGCCTACGTGGCTTATGGCGCTGTAGGCTAGGAGCTTCTTAACATCTTTCTGAATAGCTAGCAATAGCGCGCCTACGAGAGCGCTCGCTATGCCCAGTATAAATAGTATAGTCATTACAGCGCCCCTAACATTTACGTAGATATTAGATGCTAGTATTGAGTCAGGGCCGAATATGGTGTACATGAACCTCAGGACAGCGTATATGCCTATGCTATCTATCACTGCTGCGAAGATCGCTGAGACGGGGGTCGGTGCTTCAGGATTAGCGTCAGGTAGCCAGAAGTGGTTCGGGAATAGAGCAGCCTTAAACGTGAATGCCCAGAGTGAGAGCGCTATAGCAACTGCTGCCCCCAGAACCGGGTTGCCGAAGAGTGAGCCACTTAGCTGATTGAAGTAGTGCACAATTTCAGGATTTGTTGTGACTAGCCAAGGCCTAACTTTTAGAGCTAGATCAGCCATATTTACTGTACCGAACGAGCCGTAGAGGAAGACTAGCGCTAAGAAGTACATAGTTGTTGCAGTAGCACCTACCAGCCCATACCTTATAGCCGCTTCAAGAGCTTCAGGCTTAGACCTAAAGAAAGCAACTAGCGCGTATGCAGCGATGGAAAGCACCTCAATCATTACGAATAAGTTAAATGCATCGCCAGTATATACACAGCCTATAGAGCCTGCTGCAAGCCCTAACATCAGTACGTAATACCACTCAACCCCGTCAAAGTCCTTCATGTACCAGATGCTGTAGAGTACAGCAAGAAACATTATTGAAGAAACTAGAACACCGAAGAGTGCACCTACAGAGTCCACTTCATATACTATACCTAGGGGAGGCGGCCACCCACCAAAGAAGTATATCATAGTTCCTCTACTCATAACTAAGCTAAGGTTAACTACAGAGAAAACAAGCGCAATGCCCGTCACTACTGTAGCGTACGTGTGGTAAAATGCCTTAGACTTAATCTTAAATGTAGCTAATGGTAGTACGAATGCAGCTATTATTAGGAAGAGTGGCAGTCCACCTATTGAGTGCTCTATCACCCTTCACCACCTCAGTCAAATATTCTTTTAGAATACACCTCAAACACACGTGAAATAGCTTCCCTTGCCTCCTCCGGCTTTATGGTCTTAACGTCAATCCAATGAACAAAGAGGCACTTCTTACTCCTGTCAACATCAACGACAACAGTTCCTGGCGTGTTTGTTATTGAATTAGCTATCAGCGTCATTGCGTAATCTGAGTTAACGTAGTATGGCACCTTAACTATGCCTGGATTAATGGGCATTCTAGGACTTAATATCCTCCTAATCACGTCAGTATGCGCTCTCACTTCATCAATAAGCATGTACCTAAAGAAGTAGGCTACTGTATATGCCGCCCTCACAATGCTGAATGCCTTAGATGGCTCAGTTATTACGAAGGCTCCTGTAAGTCCACCTACTAAGGCGGCAGCCACACTCGCCGTTAGTAAGTCATAGGCTGATACCGACCCAGAGAATATTATGTATACAATGAATGTCAGGAAAGCTACAGCTAGTGATGCTAGGAACCTCTTCACCTCCTCTCACCCCTCAGCCTACTTATTAACCTAACATCTGTCGTGCCGTAAGTACGGTAGACCTGCATTATCACTACAGCAAGAAAAATTATCACAGCTAAACCTATTACTATAGCAGTTAGGACTAAAGCCTGCGGTAACGGATCGACAGCTGTAGACGCGAACTTCGCTATCTTCTCTGGCGTCGGCGGCAGTTCCGTAAGTACCGGAGGCCTAACTATCGATCCCGGCGGCCACCTCCTATACCCTACAAGTATCGCGAAGACGTTAGCTGTGTCAGAAAGTATTGTCAGCGCAATCAGCTTCTTTATTAAGCTCGGCTTAGCGAATATGCCGTAAAGCGATATACCCATGTTCACAAATAGCGAAATTACAACAATTCCTGTAAGGTACGTTACTATGGGTAGGTCGCTACTCATGCTTATCACCCTTCATAGCAGACCTAATTTCCTCTTCATGAGTTAAGACTAAGATGAATGTCAGTGTTAGACCTGCTGCTACTGCAAGGCACTCGAATATGTTAAAGAGTATTAAGGTGCCGCTGATCAGCATCCCGTCAAGAGCTGCTGGCATCCCTATCGGAGCGTAAGCTTTTGGCTGGTTCTGAAATATGAATGCCTGATACCCTATAAGAAGACCGAGAATAAGTACTAAGACTGAAGTTACTGCTACACCTAAAAGCCCAGTACTTCTTAAAGCTAACATACTCCCTTTTGTGATTCCTATACGCATTGAGAACTGCAGAGAAAAGACAACAAGTACTAAGAGCATAATGACGGCAGCTGTCGAGCCTCCTTGAAAGCCGCCACCAGGTGTTAAGTGACCGTGCAGCGCTATAGCTATCGCTACGGCAAGGACCATAGGTAGTGTTATTTTAGTTACTGACTTAGCTATAGGTGACATACCGCTTCCTTCCTCACTTTCTACTGCTCTGCGTGACGCGCGGATTCCCCTGTAGATAGCTACAGTACCTATGATAGCTAAGTAAAGTACTGCAGTCTCAAAGAACGTGTCCAGACCTCTGAAGTCCCAGACAATAGCTGTCACTGCTTCCGGGGACATCACAGTTAGGTTGCGCGCCCAAGGATTAATCGTTAGTTTAAGGTAATTCTTAGCTAACTCTCTCAAGTCGGGTGGTGGCAGTGCTGCACCCATAGCACCTAGTGCCACAGCATACGACAAGACTAGAATGAAGACAATGATCGCCACAGCTATGAGAGCTCTCTCATACTTCACTGCTAACCACCCTCGTACCTCTCGCTCTTCTTAATTAGCACAATAAATACTGCAGGATACAGTCCCACCGCCACAGGTATATAGACTAAGACTATGTCAGGAGCCATGAGCAGATAGAATATTATGGCGTATGCCGTGCTCTGCAGTGCTGAATAGATGACTGCCGTGAGTAAGTCCCTCTCCGTAATAGCTAAGTAAGTGGCTAAGGTTGAGAGGAGAGCAACTATAGCCATCAGTGTCAGTGCCAGTACTTCCATTATCCACCACCCTTTGACTCCTCTTCCTCAAGCATATCAACAACTTTAGGCTCGACAGGGACTGTCTTTGACTTATGCGTAGCCCTGGCGAGAACGTGCGAGCCCGCTGGCGCTATGATGAGTATCAGTACTGCGGTAACTAGGGCTGCACCAGCCATAAACCACCTATAGTAGCCTAAGAAGTCACAGCCAGCAGCTATCAGTGCAGCTCCCAATATCGGAACTACAGCACCTCCTATAGTACCTACTGTAGCTGCATGCAACCTGACAAAGAAGTTGGGGAATCTGAGCATTCCTAGGGCACCCATTAAGTCGCAGAAAACACCTATGGCTACAAGTACCTCACCTAAGATAACGAGTAGCCAATTTATTGCTTCGTAACCAACCAACTTAATCACCCATCTCCCTTGCTTCAAGATATTTAGCTACGTAGACATCTAATGCATAAACCCATAGAGCAAGCACGATAGCTATGGGAACCAATATAGCTGTTCTAAATAAAATACCTAAGATAACTAAGAAAGCAGCTAAATCAAAGCTTAGTGCATCAACAGCAAGTACCCTGTCTGATATACTAGGGCCCTTAACAACCCTCACAACATAGATTAGGAAAGCCACGACATATATAGGGATAATGCACGCTAGGAAAGTCGTCACATGCGCTTCTAACGACATGTAGATGTTCCCATAAGTAGAGTTAGGGAGAGCATTTAAAGTTCACGTTTCAGTACTTTAAACTGTATAAGTACTGTAAGTTAGTAGTAATTACCAAGTAACCAGGTATTTCCTAGGTAAACTTCCTTTAATCCTGCTTTTTTAGCTACTTGCAGCGCTTCAAAGGCGTGATTGGTGCTCGTTGGCGGTAAATCAGTCAGCAGGTGGTCTGGGTGAAACGCTAACAGCATGTAAGGAATGCGAGGGTTGATGCTTGCCAGGAATTCAGCTATCTTCCTGACCTCTTCTACATCAACGTACCCAGGAACTAAGAGTGTACTGACGACAAGAAGGGGAGGTTCAGGTCGTTCATCTAGGTATTTTGAAATCTCCTCTACATTTCTCTTTAATCTCTCAAGAGCTCTATAGCCATCAACACCTGTCAGCGCCTCATATATATTTGGAGTCCATGCCTTCCAGTCTATCTTAACTATGCCGCCAGTTGCTAGACTCAACCTACTCATTTCTAGCAGTATTGAAGTGTTTTCCAATCCGTTCGTCTCCCAACATATCCTCTTAATAGCTCCTTTCACCTCAGCCAACTTAGCTATCTTTCTTGATGTCTCTATAGCGTACGGGGAATGCGGACCTGGGTCCCCGCCGAAGTAACACACGCATGTTACTCTAGGATTCATGGCTGCTGTAACAAGCTCATCTATACTCTTGATGTACTTCTTCCTCACTGGTTCCTGCGAAATCATTTCCTTGTGCTCCCAATTTTGGCAGAATATGCAGTCCAGCGAGCACGCAGCGAAGAATACTGCAAGATTGCTGTAGCCTCTCTCGATGCCCTCAGAGCGCGTGAATTTCGGGTAGCCCCTCGGTGTATTAGCTGGACACACAGGACCCGCAACGCAGTTAGTTGGGTGCGGGTCGAGATACCAAAAAGTAGCCGCATTACTCTTACCAACCACAGGTTCTAAAGTGCCATTTTTAACCCTCCAGAAGCCACAGAAGCCACACTCACCCTCACCTATGACACACTCATTAACGCATAGACCACACTTTATTCCACCCTCTGAGTGCGGGGGCCTCACTGGCAGACCTAGGGCTTTTCTGTACCTCTCGTGTGGTTCTAGAGCAATCTTAAGTGCGCTTTCCTTACTACGCAGACAGTCTGCACATACACCAATTACATTGCTTATGGTGGGACCTTCACTGCCACACAACCTGCATTTACCCATGGCTGTTACTAACCTATTAACTTGGTAAGTTACACCCAAAATTAAGGTTATTTTGCTTCTCAACGTAAATTAGCTTAATTGCTAATCCTACTATGAAGGTGTGAGGAAAATGCGCAGAAAGCAGCGGAAGCAGCCAGTGTTGCTGACGTGGCGCGACGTCATAGCACTTATAGAGTCCGTGAAATTAGCTGAGGAAGTGAAGCCTAGTCAGCAGGCTAAGAGAGATGTATTCAAGAAGTTCGGGATACTTGGCTCCAGAAAGGATCCTCCTCTTACGGCAATCTTCTACAGAATAATGATAAGGCAAGGGATACTTGACAACATAATTACCGAGTTGACAGGCGTTAAGTCACCGCTACTCCTTGATGCATACTTACGTGCAACACTCAGGGTATTTATCGAGTTAGAAGTATTTAGTAGAGACAAGATCAGGTATGATAACCCATTTAAGGTGAGGCGTAAGGTATCTGCGCTGCTCTCGAAGAGAGCTCATCCATATGCTGGAATGTGGTTCTGGGATATAACGTTCAAGTTAAGGGATTATAGCCTACAGCCAAAGAGCGAGGAAGAGAAGCTAATGTATGAGTACCTACTTCCTAAGTGGTTCATAAGGAAGATGACTGAGCTGCTCGACCCTAAGGAAGCTGAAGAGCTGTTTAAAGCCCTTAATACTAGGCCGATGATAAGTGTTAGAGTAAATACTCTGAAAACTGACGTAAAGGAGGTAATTAATGAGTTAGCTAGAGAGGGTAAGAAGGTATTTGTTTCTGAGGTGGTGCCTACCGTACTTAAGTTCGAGGGCCCATATAACTTCGATAAGTCTAGACTCTTCCTCGAAGGCAAGATAATCATCCAGGAGGAGGCAGCTGCCCTAGCATCACTAATCCTTAATCCTAAGCCTGGTGAGGTTGTTGTTGATTTGTGTGCTGCTCCTGGAGGTAAGACAACACACATAGCAGAACTAATGAAAAACCAAGGAAAAATATACGCATTCGACACCGACGACAGGAGAATTAAGAGGATGAAGGAGCTCCTCAAGAGAACTGGCGTCTCAATAGTCGAGATATTTATGAGGGATGCGCGAGAAGCTCATCGCATTCTCGGTAAGGAGGTAGCTGATAGGGTGCTCGTAGATGCGCCATGCACCTCCGACGGCACGATAATGAAGAACCCAGAGCTTAGGTGGCGCATCATGGAGTCTGAGGTACCTAAGTTTGCTCAGCTACAATATGAGCTACTTAAGGCAGCAGTAAAGCTGGTCAAACCAGGCGGATACATTCTCTACACTACCTGCTCACTTCTTAAGGAAGAGGATGAGGAAGTAATTGAGAAAATATTAAAGAAGGAGAGTAATAAACTAGAGCTCGTGCCCCTTAAGGAGCCGTATGATGAAGGCTTCCTGCCAGGTACTATGAGAGCGTGGCCCCACAAGCACAAGACAATAGGGTTCTTCTATGCCCTGCTTAGGAAGAAAACTTAATGAGTATATTTAGGGTAATTAGTTCGGCAAGTCACGCTCGCAATAACGCTTCCTAATAGTTCAGTAACAAGTGGTGCTCATGCCTGGACAGCCGAAACATAAGGTGGTGAGAGTTCCTGAGTTTAAGGAAATCATTTATGATAAAAGCCAGTGGGAGCTTCTTAAAGACCTTAGGCGTGAAGCACGGAAAATAATGCTGGCACTAAGTAGGTGCGGGTTCTCACCCATAGTTCACGGCTCGGTTGCTAGGGGTGACGTGAGTAAGCGGAGCGACATAGATGTTGTTATACCCTACACTGTCCAGCCTTACCTAGTACTTACATGTATTGAGAATTCAGATCTACACATATATAGCAAGTACATAATTCAAGCCACACCTGCATCAACACCTAAAGCATATATAGAGCTCGACCCCGAAGGCCTTAGGACCATTTCGTTCCCGCTAGGTCACTTAAGCCCGCGTGAGTGGGAGTTCTACAAGTTCGGCGGCTTACTTGATACTCAGGGTCTTAAGGAGAATAAGAGGGTTCCGGGAGTAAATAAGTCTCTCCTGCTGATAGTACCTACCGAGTACGGTCATAAGGAAGCACCTGTTATTGGGTACGAGGACTTCACAGCTAAGGTCATAGGGATTTCAATAGAGACTGTGCAGGAGAGAATCAGAGTGCTAACTAAGAGGGATATGTATGGGAGAACAGGCGTATTCCTTAAGTATGTACTTGTAGGTGACGAGAATTTCGAAGAAGCCTTCAGAAAATTAGTTAAGTCCGGTAAAATTAAGTACCCTTAATTAAGCAGGCTTTACTGAGCATCTTCATGTAGTCCTCATTATAACCCACGACGAGGAGCTCAACCTTAACAAGGTCATCAATTCTTATCTCACCTACGTCTATCCCATGGTTTGCTAGGCCCCGAGCTCCCAGCGCAGTAGCGATCCTTAGTGCTGCCGCAACATCTACATTCCTCAGCTTAGCTCGGGCATCAATAAATCCCTCAGCCATACCTAGGCCAACATAGACGATATCTAGTGCTGCACTCCCTAGCGACCTTAGAGCTGCTTTCCTGCCCCTCAGCTTCCAGTACCTAGGCACAGGTTCATAGGCTTCCGGGACCTCGAAGTAACCCAACAGAACGTTCTTGGGTTTCTCCCTTCTCTTAGTTGGAGATCCATTAAGTAGAACTCCACAGTCTATGTGGTACTCGTAGACCCTATTCCTGAACACCTCAGCAACGACCGCTGCCACGATGTCAGATACCCTCACAGGAACTCCTTCCTTGGCAGGTGCTAGACCTATAGATATAGCAACCCAAGGGATTCCTGCATCATAGTTCGTGCTGCCGTCAACAGGGTCGACTATCGCAATCCAGTTAGCTTTCTTACCAAATCTAACTATTCCACGCTCTTCACTAATCACGATTAATTCATCACCAAAGTAGTCCCGGAGCTTACTAAGAATTATCTCCTCCGCCTCCTTATCGAAGGCCTTAGTTACATCACCGAATGCACCCTTACCCACTACCTCTGACCCTCTGCGCTCCTCCCTCAAGTAGTTAGCTGCAGCTAGCGCTGCATCCCTTATAGCTCTAAGCTCATTCATCCTTTAGCCCAAACCTATATTCATTCCTAAGACATTAAAGTGTACTAGCTGCAACTTGTCAGCTATAATTATTAAAATATTAATTAATGTATATTATATTTTTTAATATTATGGTAAAACTGCTGAATAGCACATATGAGGTCAGTGAAAGTAATTAGTAACACGTAATACTTAACACAATATCAGCTAAATACATATAACGCTCGTAAGCCGATTACCTTTATAATAAGAATAGAGAGAATCAAGAAAGTAAAGGTTTATACACCCTCAAGCCTCATTTTGCTGGGGAAATAATGAGAAAAAGCACGTCACGGGACCGCGACTACGATGACGAAATATGGGATGAGATTGACAGTGACCTAACCTTATTTAGATATTTCGTGTCTGAACCCATGATTGAAGTAAGAGACGAAGGAGACAAGATCAGGATACTAATGGAGGCTAATGGTTCGCGGGCTAAGGACGTGGCAGTTGAAGTTATTAAGCCGAAGTACCTTGACGTAAGCCTTAAGTATAAGGGCAGGCATATAAGGAAGAGAATTGAACTACCAGCAAAGGTAAAGGCCTCAGGCCACCAGATAAAGATAAAGAATGGCGTGCTACAGGTAATTCTGCACAAATCACGCTGAGTAAGCTCATCACACCGTCAAGATGCATGGGCTAGTCATCTTTACTACTCGGCTGCTCTAGCAAAGCTTTTCGATATCTTAAATACGTAACTTACCATGTACTCCTAAATACGCCTGATTTTGAAGTGACTTTTAATTACCTCCTAAACATAAGTAGTTATTGGTGCGCGGGTAGGGCCGGGAGGGTCGCCGCCTCCCCTCGCCGAAGGCGTAAAGCGGGGCCAGTAACCCTTACCTCTGAGGCAACCTCTACACACCGCCCCACAGCCTGCGATGAATTCCGCCCCGTGGGGCCGGCGGTGGCGGAGGACCTCCCGGAGGGGAGGTCCCTACCGCCTTTGCAGGGGGAACCTGGCCAGGCCCGGAAGGGAGCAACCTAACCCCTGACGCCGGCGTTCACGGGTCACCGGAAGGAGGACGGCGTGGGTCAACGGTGTGTAGAGGTTGCCTCAGGGGTGAGGGGGCCGCGCACCCTCACAAGAAAATTCTTCTCTTACATAAACCTCATGAGCCCTACTAACAGCAGAGCTATAGTAAACGCAACCGTAAGAGACTGTACTAACTTATCTATACGCTCTAGGTTGTACTTACGTAGAATTTC
>Ga0190363_1001296_pt1 | contig 14819 bp, 15 predicted proteins | sample 48721867_MG_FD_161272 | JGI IMG/M metagenome (GOLD analysis project Ga0190363, IMG submission 161272) | Hydrothermal vent microbial mat bacterial communities from Southern Trench, Guaymas Basin, Mexico - 4872-18-6-7_MG | ecosystem: Environmental > Aquatic > Marine > Hydrothermal vents >...
TAGCATTTGCCATAAAAGGGTGTTTTTATTTACCGTACCGTAAAGTAGCTCTTCTAAAGTAAAGATTAATGATGTCTAAATACAGGCTCTACAATCACATCCCATATACGTTAAGCTAATCCTAGATAACATAGTACTAGCAGAGTTCTCTTAATACTGCTGAATTCACTACTTACACGAAAATTTAATTAGCAGCTTATTACTTTATTAATTAGAAAATATTTCTAGGTAGATAGGTGAGTGATAAATATTTTTTAGATTTCATATATAAACTTTCTTTACATTATATGCATGATGAATGTTAATAATTTAAAAGTTATTCATTATGAGGATTCATTAACTTTAACCTAGGAGATATAATAAAATATCATCCTTCGTATTCCCCTAAGCATAGCAAATTACTTAATTAGTCTATAAAAATTTTTTAATAGAGATAAACTTTTTTATAACTGGTGGAAGCCCTGTCTTTCAGGCATGCTATGACTAAACTTCAAGCTGTACTTATAGCTATAATCGTGATTATAGCCGTTGCTGCGACTGTGGGATTGGTGCTTACTCGAAAACCTGCTCCACCTGTTACAACACCTACTCCAACTATGACTTCACCATCACCCACACCAGCCTCAACACCAACAGCGGTTTCACCGAAGCCGAAGAAGATGACCTTAGTTATAGTTACTGCTGGTGAGCCTGAGGGCTTAGATATTCAGCAAGTGGAGTCTTCAGGGATAGTTCACACATTAATATATCAACCACTAGGTGCCTTTGACTCCAACATTAATGTCGTCCCTGACCTAGCTAGTGAGCTTATTCTAGATGTTGAAGGTAGTGCTATAATAGCTAAGATACCTAAGGATGCAAAATTCTCTAATGGAGACCCAATAGACGCCTACGTTGTGAAAGCTACAGTAGAGAGGTACTTGAACCTAAGCCCATATGCAGGAGACTGGGCAATGCTTGATCATATTGAGGTGTTAGATAAGTATACCATTAAGTTCGTATTTAATGGCTCACCAAACTACGTCTGGACAGTCAATATACCTACGGAGTGGGGTGGAATAGTTAATGTTAAGGTTGCTGAGGAGGTAGGTAATGCTAAGTTTAATGAATTACCAATCGCTTCAGGACCTTTCAAGGTTAAGGAGTGGGTTCATGGCTCACACATAATACTAGTAAAGAATGAGTACTATAGGACTAATCTTCCGTTCGTTAAGAATCGTGGACCACCAAAAATTGATGAAGTAATTGTGAGGTTCATAGCTGACGACCTAACAAGAGCAAGTGAATTCCTAGCAGGAAAAGCAGACATAATGCTTGATGTACCTGTAGATGTAGTGGATGAACTAAAGAAAAACCCGAACATTAAACTCTACAAGGTAATTGATACTGGAATACACTACATCCAGGTAAATGTTAGGAAGCCCCCACTCGATGATTTGAGGGTTAGGCAGGCTATAATGTATGCTATTAATAGGAGTGCTATAGCTGAGGCTTTAGAGGATACGGTAATTCCTTGGTATACATTTATGTCACCAACACAAATGTGTTTCAATAAGTCTGTTGAGGAGTGGGCAGAGAAGTACTACGCATATAACCCCGAAAAAGCCAAGAAACTACTAGCTGAAGCAGGCTGGGTCGATACTGATGGTGATGGAATAGCTGATAAAGACGGTAAGCCCTTAGTACTTGAACTCTTGGTACCTACCGATATCCCGAAACTAAGGAGGATTGCACCACTAATCCAAAGTATGCTAGCTCAAGTAGGAATTAAAGTAGAACTAAGGGAGTTTAAATCTGAATACATCGGCGAGAGAATTGAGAAGTGGGATTTCGAGTTGGCACTCTACACCCACTCATTCCATGAGCCTGCTGGTATCTTACCTTATATTTGGCATTCAGAGTTAGGTAATTTAACTTATAGTAATCCTGAGGTTGACAAGCTCTTGGAGGAGGACATGAATAAACCACACACACCAGAAGAGAGGGTCAAACTCTACACTAAAGTCCAAATGCACCTCCTACACGACCTACCAGGAATACCTCTGTTCGTTGATATCTTCTACATAGCAGCCTGGAATTGGGTTAAGAACCTCTATGTAATACCACCCTACGGTACATTATACCTGAATGATGCTGAGGTAGTTAAGTAAGGGATTAGCATGTCAGCACTACTAAGGTATGTCGTAAAGAAGATTTTAATAGGAATACCTGTAATTTTTCTCGTAACCGTAATTCTTTTTGTGATTATGCAACTCATGCCAGGAGACCCTATAGACCTCATTTTACCGCCGGGGAGCCGAGTTAGTAAGGAGAGGATTCAAGAGATAAAAAGATCTTGGGGCTTGGATAAGCCTATATTCATACAGTACTTCTACTGGCTATCACATATCTTGCGGGGCGATTTCGGTTACTCCTTTGTTACTAAGTTACCGGTTTCAGATCTCCTATACGCTAGGATACCTTACACACTAGAACTCATGCTTACGTCTGAGGTGTTAGCTTTTTTGTTAGGAATCCCTTTAGGTGTTATAGCAGCCCTACATAGAGCTAGATTAACTGACTCATTAATCATGGTGAGTACAGCAGTTCTGTGGTCTACACCCGGATACTGGCTCGGGATCATGCTAATGCTTGCTTTCGGGTTCTACTTAAGGATATTACCCATATCTGGAGCCTTTAGCCCAGCCTCTATAGTGCTTCCAGTAACAACACTCACCCTTCCATACTTAGCGATGGTTGCAAGACTCATGAGGACAGAAATGCTTGAAGTTTTGAATGAGGACTATATAAGAACTGCGTGGGCTAAGGGATTACCATCAAGGAGAGTCGTGTTAAGGCATGCACTAAGGAATGCTCTTATACCTGTCACTATACTATTCTTTCTCGATCTACCATGGCTGCTTGGCGGGGCTGTTGTTGTAGAGATAGTCTTCGCTTGGCCGGGTATGGGGACATTGCTGTATGACTCCATAATTAGGCAGGACTACCCTGTAGTGATGGCTATAATATTCATTATTGCTGTACTGACCGTTATATGTAACACGCTAGGAGATATAGTATCCGCGATTTTAGACCCTAGAATAAGACTTGAGAAGGGTGAATACTGATGCTTATGGATGCATTGGCTAGACTGAGCGAGTGGATCCAACTAATTCTTCAGAATAAGTACTCTAGAGCTGGTTTCTTCATAATATTATTCATCGTAATTCTAGCTATTGGAGCACCTATAATTGCTCCTAAACATTATGCTGAGGTAGATCTTAATAATAGGTTACGACCTCCCTCACTGCAACATTTGTTCGGTACGGATGAGTTAGGGAGAGACGTATTCAGTAGGGTAGTATATGGTGCAAGAATAGCCTTATGGGTGGGAATACTTGTTGTAACTATCGAGGCTGCAATAGGTGTTACATTAGGAATGCTAGCAGGATACTACGGTGGTAAGATCGATAAAATAATCTCCGCCATAACTGACATGGTATGGGCCTTCCCACCACTCGTACTCGCACTTGGAGTGGTCACCCTCATAGGCCCAGGTTTAGTAAATGTCGTCACCGCGGTTGCTATTGTGAGCTGGCCAACATTCACTAGAATTGTTAGGGCGAAGGTTCAGTCCTTAGTAAATAGGGAGTTCGTGCTCGCAGCAAGAGCTATAGGTGAGTCTGATCTAAGCATAATGCTTAGATATATCCTTCCGAATGTTGTCCCTACGATCATAGTCATAGCTACCTTATCAATACCTTCAGCAATACTATCTACCACTGCTTTAAGCTTCCTAGGTTTCGGTGCTCAGCCACCAACACCTGACTGGGGTGCTATGGTGTCTGACGGTATGTCCCAACTAACTAGAGCTCCTTGGATCTCTAGCTTCCCTGGAATATTCATTGTTATTACATGTCTTGGGTTCAATCTTCTTGGGGATGGGCTAAGGGATATACTAGACCCTAAGCTTAAGATGTAGGGTGAGTAGTATGACAGAACCCCTCTTACGTGTAGTGGATCTGAAAACGTACTATAAAACTAGTGCTGGACTAGTGCGAGCCGTAGATGGTGTTAGTTTTGAAGTATATGAGGACGAGACCTTCTGTGTTGTGGGTGAGTCAGGCTGCGGTAAGTCAACTCTAGCTTTATCAATTATCAGACTCGTTCCCTACCCTGGAGAGATTGTTGACGGCAAGATCATTTACAGAGGAATAGATCTTCTTAAGCTTCCTGAGAGTGAGATGCGAAAGATTCGTGGAAAGGAGATAGCTATGATATTTCAAAACCCCATGAACTCACTAAACCCTGTATTCACTATTGGGTTTCAGATTGCGGAAGCACCGATAATTCACTTCAATATGGATAGTAAGAGAGCATGGAGAAAGGCTATCGAGCTCATTGCGAAGGTTAGAATGTCAGACCCGGATGTTAGGGCTAGGAACTATCCGCACGAATTGAGTGGAGGTATGAGGCAAAGAACAATGATCGCCATGATGATTTCCTGCGGGCCTAAATTATTACTAGCTGATGAGCCAACAACCTCTGTTGACGTCACTGTTCAGGCGCAACTCCTTAAACTCCTAATGGACATCAAAAAAGAGCGGAGAATGTCAATAATTTTAATTACGCATAACTTCGGACTTGTTGCTGAGGTCTGTAATAGGGTCGCAGTTATGTATGCAGGGAAGATCGTTGAGTTAGGACCTGTGAGGGAGATCTTTAGAAACCCCATGCATCCTTATACCAGGGGGCTCATGAAGTGCTTACCCATAGGGACTAAGAGGAAGGGACAACTCTATACAATACCTGGACAACCACCAAACTTAATTAACCCGCCTCCAGGCTGTAGGTTTCACCCAAGATGCCCCTACAGAACAGAGAAATGCAGGAAAGAGGATCCACCATTAACTGAAGTTGAACCTAGTCATTACGTGGCATGTCACCTACATAGGTGATAATGATGGTAAAGTCTCTATTAGTTGTTGAGGGATTAAAGAAGTACTTCCCAGTTAAGAGGGGTTTTTTAAGAAAGCCGGACTGGATAAGAGCTGTGGATGGCGTAACATTCCAGGTCTTTAAAGGTGAGACCTTAGGCATAGTGGGGGAGTCAGGATCCGGAAAAACCACTCTAGCTAAATTAATCCTGCGCCTCATAGATCCTACAGAAGGCAAGATCTACTTCGATGGAGTTGACCTGGTTAGTATAGGAAAGAAGGAACTTAAGAAGTTCCGGAGACGTATGGGAATAGTATTTCAGGATCCATCAGCATCGCTAAATCCAAGAATGAGTATTGAGGAAACTCTTAAGAGACCTCTTATAGTTCACGGAATTAAAGACAGTGAAGAGGTAAGAAAGATGGTTTTAGACATATTAGAGAAGGTTGGCCTCGGGAAGGAGCACCTGAAGAAGTACCCTCACCAGTTAAGTGGTGGTCAGCAACAGAGAGTAGCTATAGCAAGAGCTATAATACTTAATCCAGACCTCGTAATTCTAGACGAACCAACATCATCACTAGATGTATCCATTCAGGCTCAAATCTTGAACCTCCTTATTAAGCTTCAACGAGACTTCAACCTAACATACATATTTATATCTCATGACCTACTAACTGTTAGGTATATTAGTGATAGAATAGCAGTCATGTATTTAGGTAAGCTTGTTGAGATCGCTGATGCTGATGAACTATTCTACAATACTAAGCATCCCTATACGGCAACACTACTATCGGCAGCACCTATACCTAATCCTGAGATCAGGTATGTTAAGAGGTTCTCATTTATACGTGGTGAGCCACCAAGCCCAATAAATCCCCCACCAGGATGTAGGTTCCATCCAAGATGTCCTTATGCGACGAGTAAGTGTAAGGCTGAGGAGCCTGTGTTAAGAGATATTGGAAGAAATCATTACGTTGCATGCCATAGAGCTGAAGAGCTTGATCTATCTGAATATACTAGGAGTCTCTGGAGGATAATTACGGAATCCAGAATCAGTTAACTTCCTAACATTTTTCTTAGGTGGTACCTAAATGGTATTGGATGTACTTATTAGAAATGGCTTAGTAGTTGATGGTACAGGTAATCCTTGGTTTAGAGCTGATATAGGGATAAAAGATGGCAGAATCGTTAAAGTGAGTAGAGTAATTAGTGAAGAAGCTGACAGGGTAATAAATGCTGATGGCTTAATAGTTGCTCCTGGTTTCATAGACCTTCATAATCACTCTGACATAATTGAAATGACGGGTTCAATACTACTTAATAGAACTGCTGAAAATCTTGTCATGCAGGGTATAACCACTATAGTCACAGGCAATTGCGGATACTCAGCAGCTCCTCTGAGCGAGAGTCTAAGGAAGAAGCTTAAAGAGCGTATAGCTAAGGCAGTTAAGGCGGGCATTATTAGTGAGTCAGTAGAGATCGACTGGCTAACTATGCGTGAATGGATGTCCCGTGTTGAAGAAGTCGGCGTAAGTGTAAATGTAGTGCCGTTCGTAGGATTTGGCACAGTCAGAGAGAGTGTTATGAGTAATCCTGACAGGGTTGAGCCTACAAAGGAGGAACTTGAGAAGATGAAAGCTATGGTACGTGAAGCAATGGAAGATGGTGCTTTCGGTATGACTACTGGTTTAGAATACTATCCTCAATGTAATGCCAGCGTAGAGGAAATCGTAGAGTTGTTGAAGGTTGTTGCTGAGTATGGTGGGGTGTACATGTCACACATAAGAAGCGAGGATGATTACCTGGTTGAAGCAGTGAGGGAACACATTAAAATATGTAAGTTAGCTGGTGTCCCTTGCTGCATATCGCACCATAAGGCATGCGGATACCGAAACTGGGGAAAGGTGTGTGAGACAGTAAGACTGATTGAGGAAGCAAGGAGGGAAGGTATTGAAGTGATATGTGATTGTTATCCTTGGGAGACAGCTGCTGTACAGAATCTAGGTGAACTACTCATGCCTGATTTAGTAAGCAAGGAGAAGCTACTTGAGTACCTTAAAGATGATGTAAAGTGGGAAGAGATTAAGGAGGAGGTACAGAAGAGGCTTGAGCAGGAACTCAAACGTAATGAAGAAATGCGAAAAGTGCTCAACAGAAAAGGATCCCCATATCCGATCGTTTGGGATCCTAGAACCTACTATAGAATAGTATATTCTAAATCAAGACCTGACTTAGTCGGGAAGAACTTTAGCGAAGTAGCTGAGATATTAGGTGTTAAGGATCCATGGGAAGCTATGAGGAAGCTTTACCTTAATGATGATGGTGAGACTAGAGTATGTGTTGGTGATATGAGAGAAGAGGACGTAATTACGGTGTTGAAGCAGCCGTGGACCGCCGTTTCCACCGACTCATCAGCAGATGTAAGATGTCGAGAGTTACATCCTAGAGCTTATGGAACATATCCTAGATTATTCCAGCGCTACGTAAGAGAGCTGCGTATTCTCTCATTAGAAGAGGCCATCAGGAAGGTAACTTCTCTCCCAGCACAGTTCTTAGGACTAAAGGATAGAGGACTAATTAAGGAGGGATTTGCCGCAGACATCGTGATTTTCGATTTAAGAAAAATTAAGTGTAAAGCTACATATGCAGCACCCTGCAAACATCCTGAGGGAGTACATTATGTCTTAGTTAATGGGGTCTTAGTAATTGATGAGGGCGAACATACTGGAGAGCTTCCTGGGAAGGTACTTAAGCATCAATAGCACTCAGTTTCCAAGGATAGATAGTTTTAGGCAACTTTTTCAAAATAAATCCCTCCTGTTGACCTACTAGTAGTTACTATGAATCCCACAATCTCGCCATCTTTACGTCTCATAAAGCTGACCATCATGTATGGGTCATTAACTAAGAAGGTATCCTTCATAATAGGTGTCAAAGGTGCTTTAGGGGCTCTCCTATGCTTAAATACGAGTTTATCCTTACTTATACCGACTTTGTAGTGAGTTCTTAACTCACTACTATAGTACACGCCAATATACTCCTCTAATTTAGTAGCTGAGAGTGATGGCGGCTCCACACGCTTAAGTAATTCTTCTTCCCCCTCATCGGGGAACTTGATAGTCATTGATGAGGGTAAACCATTACTAATCTTAAACTCTACAGATAGCTCCATAGGAGAGTCATTAGGTGTCCTGAATACCCTTTCACTTACAGGAATTAACTTTAATTTTAGTCCGTATATATTTAGTACTAACTCACCTCTTTCGGTACCCACCCAACACGCTAGTCCTGTATCTGGATTAGCGTAAATTCCAGTAAGTTTTTGAATCTTATGATGAGGTAGCTCAACAGGCCTTATGATGGGTAGCTCTTTAATGAAGTACTGACTTAAACAGATGTCAGCTACCTTCTTAGCTAATTTTGTTGGATTGATGGTAGCGAGGTTACATAGACATATCACTGTAAACTTCTGCTCAGGAAATCTCATCATTTCAGCTCTAAATCCTGCGAATGCTCCTCCATGACGTACAACCTTGAGTCCTCTATATTCATCAATTATTAGGCCGAAGGCATACTTAATCTCCCTTCCATCATTTAGTCTCCCCGGAGTGTGTACTATTTTAATTAATTCATCACCACCTTCTAACCTGTTCTTGTAGAAGTTTTGATCCCAAATGTAAAGATCCTCAACTGTTGTAAACACACCTCCGTCACCTACTATGTCAAGTATCGTCTCACATATCCTGAAACCATTATCCTTCGGCGCATATCCAACTGCACGATTCTTAACTATTAGTGTATGATCATCATGAAAGTGTGTATTCTCCATGCCTAATGGCTTAAATATGTTTTCTTCAGCAAACCTACTGAGTGACTTACCTGTCACACGTTCAACTATGATACCTAGGAGGAAGTAATTTGTATTACTATAGGAGTATTTCTCACCTGGTGTGAAATTTAGCCTCCTAAGTCTCGATAGGACGTCGATTACATCCTCAGGACTATAGTTTACTTCATGGCTCATACCAGTAAGCTCCATTAGTTCGAGGTAGTCTGGTAATCCGCTAGTGTGGTGAATTAAGTGCTTCACCTTTATAGGCTTCTCAAACCTTGGTAACTCAGGTATGTACTCTCTTACATCGTCATCAAGTGAGATATCCTTACGCCATAATAATAGTGCTATGCAGAAGGCTGTGAACTGTTTCGATACTGACCCTATCCTGAAGACTGTTTTAGAGGTAATTGGTATTCCGTATTCGAGATTTGCTGACCCGTATCCACGCTTATAGATGAGCTTCCCATCTTTTATGATACCTAAAGCACAGCCAGGTGAGTCAGGCCTATTCCACTTACTAAATAGTTTATCCACCTTACTGCCTAAGGCAAACATAAGCATCACCGATTAGACATTATTAGTAGGAATCTAATATTGATTATCCTAGAACTCCCTCACTTATGTAATAATCTATTAATACGGCAAATTAGTACATAAGTGTGTAATACTGCTACATAACGTAAGACACTCATTTTTAATGATTATACACAATTAATTCCTTTCGAAGTATGCTTTATTCAAGTTTATAATATTATGAGCTAAAATATTCTAATGGTTTAATGTCTATGTGCGACATCTAAGTCTTAGTGAAGTCTAATGGATTTAGTAAACTAAGAAGACTCAACGCTTCTTAAGTAGATTTAAAGGTTGTTATCTCTTTAATACTTCGTGTCCCCTATTTTTACTACATCAGCGTACACTTACCAGCCTTCAACGAATTTCAGTACTTTGTCGCTTACCTTACCTTCCTCGACATCTTTAATTGCTTGCTCAAGTATATCTAACCCCTCATTAAGTATCTCTTCCTCTATCGTTAATGGGGGCTGAATTCTAAGTACATTCCCATTCACGAAGAATACTATAAGCCCTAGCTCATAAGCTCTCCATACTACCTTCTTCGTTTCCTCAATAGCTTTCTCCTTTGTTTCCCTGTTCTTCACCAGCTCGATACCGATCATCAATCCCTTACCTCTCACATCACCAATCAACTCATGCTTCTCCATCATCTTACGTAACCTCGCAAGTGTTTTCTCCCCAAGTGTTCTGGCTCTCTCTAGAAGGTTTTGCTCTCTAATCTCCTCAATAACAGCTAGTGCTGCTCTACAGGCCGTAGGATTTCCTGACAAAGTGAACCCGTAGGCTGAAGGGGGTAAGGGCTCCATGACTTCCTTCCTTCCAATAGTCGCTGATATCGGTAGTCCGTTGCCAAGTGCCTTACCCAAAGCCATTAAATCTGGTTTAACTCCGTAATGCTCTATAGCAAACCATTTGCCAGTTCTACCCATACCTGTTTGAACCTCATCATCTATGAAGAGCACTCCATACCTATTTAGAAGCTTACTTACTTCACTGAAGTAATTGTCTGGAGGAACGATTATTCCTCCATCACCCTGTATAGGTTCCGCAATCAATGCTACCGTGTCATCACCCACCTCCTCAAGTACTTCTTTTAATTTCTCTACATAGTATAACGTACACTTAACCGGATTGTCAGGATATGGTGACCTGTAACAGTTCGGGTAAGGCACAAATACTGCATCTCCCCACTTCCCGATCGTTTTTCTAACTTCAACCGAGAGCTTTGTACCTGAGATAGAGGTCGTCCCTACTGTAGCGCCGTGAAAGCTACCACTATAGCTTATGAAGTATTTCCTCTTACTAAATGCCTTAGCTAACACTAATGCAGCTTCACATGCGTCGCTACCGCTAAGGCCTAACATGACCTTAGGACTGTCTATAGGGACTAACTTAGTTAACTCCTCAGCTAGTTCTAAGGCTTCAATATTAAATCCATAAATAAACGTAAAGTGATTTAATTTCCTTACTTGAGCTTCAATAGCCTTGACAACCCTCTCATTACAGTACCCAACATTCATGACTGCAGCACTTGAAGTGAAGTCAATGAATTCTCTCCCACTTAAGTCTCTTATAACCGCATTTCTCCCTTCAACAGCAATAACGGGCACATAATTAACTCTATTGACTTTTGCGAATAATCTACCGTATCTCGATATTACTTCCTGAACATACATACGCTACCCCTTCATAATTTTCATAATTAAGGTAAAAATAGTCCTTCCTCAGCAATTCTTAATTTAGTAAGCGAAATCATTTACTCACTTACACATGCATATAGTTGCTTAGGCGTACAGTAATGTAGGTATATGAGGAGGGAATTACTACTACCTCTTCTACAACACTTTTTAGGAAGTATTTAATTATCAACTACAAAGATCTTGTGAAAATACTGAGGAGCTAATTAAAACTAAGATCAATGGTACTTTTCTATCTAAATTGGATCAGGAATTCCTCTATTCAAGTTGAGAGAATTTAAGGAGTTAAATAACTTCACGCAAGTTTTAGGAAGGTTATGTTAGAATTGACTCTCATTAAGGTTACGATTAATAGCATAGACTGAATATCGGAGGTAAATACCTAGGCCTAGGATGTCGGCCTAACGCGCTAGTTAATACATAAGCTACGGCGACCATACTTGGCTAGAAGCTTATCACGTATTTTGGGTTCTTTACTTTCTTCTGAATACTTTTTCTAATTCTCCTGTAATTGGTACGTATTTCTCGGATGTCGTGTTTTATTGAGAATAATACAGTTTTGTTTCTATCATAATTAACCAGTAAGCAATCAATGCTATCCTCGTTAATATCTATGAAGAGCTTGTTCTTATGCTTATAAATCTCAACATTCCTACGTATGGTTAGGAGCAGGTAGATACGAATGTTACTACCTCATGATCTATACTCCTTTATATGCTTTAGCCTAGATTCAATATTACTTAACTTACTCAGTAGTTTCTCATCCGCTGTATATACTTCAGCATTTAAATTACGTGCTAAGATTATATAGTATGCATCATAAACTGCCACATGATTCATTAAGCTATATTTCAAGGCATTAATAAGTAGTTCCTTATCTATATCGATTAACGTAATTGAAGCTTCAAACAAAAGACTGAGCGCTCTTAAAGCATCTTCCTCATTCATGATACCCCTAATCACGTACTTTCTTAAGGCGTTACAAAACTCTAGTAATGCATACTTAGGAGCTACTACCTCAATACGCCCCATTAAGTGGTCATTCCTAAGCTTAATAGCGTACTCACTATAATCTTCAGGTATGAACCACTTAATTAATACGTTAGAATCAACAACTAATCTTTTCACATACCCTCCCTATCCTCCCTAATGAATTCAGCTGCTAGATTACCCTTCACCCTCTTAATTCTGTTTCTGAGCTCATCCATTTCCTTCATTAACCTCTTAGCACGTTCCTCCCTCACACGCTTGATTAGGTACTCACGAATTTCATCAACATACTTAATACCTAGTCTCTTAAGCTCGTCCTTAACCCATTTAGGTACTCGTACACTAATAACTGTAGTGCTACTCAAGTATTCACACCAAGTATACTATGGATAGAGTATATAAATAGGTATACGAAGAATACTTAGAAACTTCCTAACTTATATTCTGGAATTGAGTTTATCCTACTTGGGAGTGTATCCTAACTACGCAGGGTTTTTATTGCTTTGGACTAAATAGATAAATTTCTCTTTAAGGTATTATGATGTGGTAAGGAGGTTAAGGTATGGGTGAGGATGTTATTAAGGAATTTCTTGAGTGGGAGGTTAAGGCTAGGGAGTTGAGGAGGAGGATGGCTGATTGGGAATTCATAAATAAGCAACCACCAAGAATAAGAGAAGCACTAAAATACTACATAGAGAAAGGTGATTTATATGTAGCTTCACGTATTGCTGGCTTAAGTATTGAGGAGTTTAATGAGTTAAGAATTAAGGCGAGGATACCTAATGTTGCGTAGAGAGTTCGCTATAGCTGATACTTGCTTCCTAATAGATTGGTCCAGGTATAGGAGGAGGGACATACTATTTAGGTTATTCAGGACTGTATTTGTACCTGAGAACGTCCTAAATGAGGTTAAGTCTGAAAACGTAATTACATGGATTTCTGAAGGTTTAAGAAGCGATAAGTTAGCACTTTATACACCGGTAAGTGATGAAGTGGAAGAGGCTAGAGAGCTTATTGAGGAGAGTAGATTACACCCTCAACTACCATCCATGGACTTACCTGAAGCTCTATGCTTAGTCATTGGTAGGAGGCGAGGCTACATAGTCCTAACAGAGAATAGAGCTGCTCTACTAGCACCTAAGCTCCTAAGTAAGTATAGAGATGTTGAAGTCTGGAGAGCACTTGAGGTACTACTAAACGCTATTAGGTATAACATCATAGAGCCTGATTGCAGTAATCCTAGGAAGGTATTTGATGAGTACTGTCACGATACACTACACATATTTCCCTCTAAAACACTTAATGAAGCGATTAGAGAGGTTGAGGAGTTATGCAGGAGGACGTGATTAGTGAGATCATTGAGGAGGAGAGGGAGGCTAGGGAGTTGAGGAGGAGGATGGCTGATTGGGAATTCATAAATAAGCAACCACCAAGAATAAGAGAAGCACTAAAATACTACATAGAAAAGGACGACATGAGACTCGCTGCTAAACTAGCAGGTCTCAATATTGAGGAGTTTAGAGAGCTACTTAGGAAGGCAAGAATACCTGTCGTAGTTTAACTACTTAGCACTACTCCTAACCATATCTGGCGGGTCATTCCTATGCCTCCATAAACCCTTACTAAAACTTATTACCTGAATACCTAATTCATCGATAGTTATGTCAGTAATTAATGGCTCCTTAAGGCCTTCCTGTATAGCTAAATCGGCCTCAACACTGCTCAAGGTATTTCCTTTCTCATCCAGTAATTCAAGTACTACTGAATTAGGTATTAAGTATACTTCACTAACTACTGATGCCTCCTCAGCAACATACATCTCGGCCCTTGGTGGAGGCCACAAACTGAGTGACTCAGCAATCTCACGATTCACAACTATACATGGTTTAGGACTTTCAGCACCGCCATTGGCGAGAACCACGATATCTAATGATTTCCTGGTACCTATAACCCTCACCTTAAGGTTTACTCTCACCTTGACTCTTACTACCAATGAATATCCCTCTCCTCTCCTTAATTACCCACCTACCAAGTCTTATCTTAACTCCCTCAACTTGTTTAACCTTACCTTCAGTAAGTAACTTTAAAACCTCCTCTGAGACCAGTATCCTTCTCGATTTCTTCAACTTCTTACCCCACATTACTAACTAACTTAACCTCTATTAAATTGATGTAACATGTTAGGTTAGTTATATATTACTAACTAATAGTTGTTAAGTGGTTGTGAAGAGATGAGTAATGAGGTAGTAGGGGTTATTGCTGGCTTTACTACCTTAGCTATACTTCTAGCTCTTAAAAGACCTATATGGCAGGTCTTACTAGCCTCATCAATAATTATGGGTATTATCAGTATGGGTGCTAAGGGATTAGTTGATACGTTAGTTAGTACGGTTAGCTCAAGTATAGCTATAGACTTAATGGTCATCACATTCCTAATAGCAATCCTAGTAAATCTTTACTCACTTACTGGCTTCCTTAAGAGTTTAAGTCAGGAGTTGATTAGGGCTATTAGGAAGCCTAAATTAATACTAATGTTCGTACCTGCAATACTGGGCTTACTACCAGTAGCTGGTGGTGCTTTAATGTCTGCACCAATAGTTGATGGTGTTGGTAATTACTTAAGACTTGAGAAGAGGGTTAAGCTATTCATTAACGTATGGTTTAGGCATGTCATATTCCTCGTATATCCATTAAGTACTGTACTCATAACTACTGCTGCACTAGCTGGTATCAGTATATGGTCATTAATAGCTGTCGAATTTCCTGTTCTAATAGCTATGATAGTGTCTGGCTACGTAGTAGGT
>Ga0190363_1001298_pt1 | contig 14795 bp, 10 predicted proteins | sample 48721867_MG_FD_161272 | JGI IMG/M metagenome (GOLD analysis project Ga0190363, IMG submission 161272) | Hydrothermal vent microbial mat bacterial communities from Southern Trench, Guaymas Basin, Mexico - 4872-18-6-7_MG | ecosystem: Environmental > Aquatic > Marine > Hydrothermal vents >...
ACATCTCAAATTGCAGTGCGTTAAAAAAATTGTACCTGAACCATGACTTCCGACCAAAGGGCTTTCCTCTCCAAAATGAGGATTATACGAGGAAACCATCGGTAAATATCCAGCTTTACACACGCCATTCTTCTCTTTTAAACGATTTACCCCGCAATTCCTTGGACAGAGATTACATTCCTCTAAAATGCTCCACGCTTCCTCTACTTTCTGGGATAAAAGTCCCTTCTCGTAAGTCTCTAAGTAGGTTGGCACGAACATTTATTTTTTCTTTTCTTTCAGAACCACCTGCGCAGCAGCTAAACGAGCAATAGGTATTCTAAAGGGTGAACAGCTTACATAATCCAGTCCTATTTTATGACAGAACTCCACAGATAGAGGTTCTCCACCATGCTCCCCACAAATACCAATTTTTAAATCGGGTCTTGTTTTTCTCCCTTTCTCAACAGCAATTTTCATTGCTTCACCGACTCCATCCTGATCAATCGTCTCAAAAGGATCTTTTTCCCATATCCCTTTTTCAAGATAGGCGACTAAAAATTTCCCAGCATCATCACGGGAAATACCAAAAACTGTTTGAGTTAAATCATTGGTTCCAAATGAGAAGAACTGAGCCTCCTCCGCTATTTTATCTGCTGTAATTGCAGCTCTTGGAATCTCAATCATTGTCCCGATAGTATAATCTATTTTCACTCCATATTCCTTCATAACCTCCTCGCCCACTCTCTCCACAATTTCTTTCTGCTGAGCCAATTCATTAACATGACCAACCAGAGGAATCATAATTTCTGGAATTACTTTTCCACCCTCTTTTGCCAGTTTACAGGCTGCTTCAAAAATTGCCCGTGCCTGAAGTTCTGTAATTTCAGGATAAGTTATTCCTAATCTGCACCCTCTATGCCCGAGCATTGGATTGAACTCAAAAAGAGCTTCCACTCGATGTAATAATCTTTCCAGTTCTTCTATTTTCTTTCTATTCTTTTCAGGATCCTTCAGCTTCAAAGTCGTTATTTCAACCATTAAATCCTCTTTAGAAGGTAAGAACTCATGAAGGGGAGGGTCGAGAGTGCGAATAGTAACAGGATAACCCTTCATTTCTTTAAATAATTTATAAAAATCTTCCCTTTGTAAGGGAAGTAATTTTTCAAGTGCCTTTCTCCTTTCTTCTTCTGTAGTGCTCAATATCATTTCCTTCATGTAAGGTAGTCTATCCTCTGCAAAAAACATGTGTTCTGTTCTACATAAACCGATCCCTTCTGCACCAAGAAAATATGCAATTCTTGCATCTCGAGGAGTATCTGCATTAGCTCTAACCCTCAACCTTCTCACTTTATCCGCCCATGAAAGCAATTTCGTAAAATATTGATATAATCGGGATTTTTCCGGAGGAAGAGTTCCTTCTATTACCTGAATTATTTCAGACGGTCGAGTCGGGATTTGGGCTAATATAACCTCTCCCGTGGTTCCATCTATCGAAATCCAGTCCCCTTCCCTCACTTTTTTACCATTTACTTCAAAATACTTCTGTTCTTCATTAATCTTTAAAGCACTACATCCAACAACCGAGGGTTTTCCCATTTGACGTCCTACGATTGCTGCATGAGATGTCATTCCACCGACTGCAGTTAAAATTCCCTGAGAAACACTCATTCCATGAATGTCATCCGGTGAAGTTTCAGCTCGCACTAAAATAATTTTTTTATTTTCATTTGCCCATTTAACCGCATCTTCAGCATTAAAAACAACCTGTCCTGTGGCTGCTCCAGGAGAAGCTGCTAAACCTTTTGCAACCGCCGAATATTTCTCTTTTTCTTTGGGGTCAAAAATGGGATGAAGCAACTGATTTAAAGCTTGAGGCTCAATAAGCTCAAGAGCCTCCTCTTCCGTAATTACTCCTTCCTCAACCATATCCACTGCTATCTTTACAGCAGCAATTCCGGTTCTTTTACCGCTTCGAGTTTGAAGCATATAAAGTTTTCCCTCTTGAATTGTGAATTCAAAATCCTGAACATCACGATAATGATGTTCTAATTTATCTGTAATTTCTTTTAATTGATTATAAACTTCTGGCATAATTTCTTTGAGCTTTGTAAGTGGCATTGGAGTTCTTACACCAGCCACCACATCTTCACCCTGAGCATTTAATAAAAACTCTCCGTAAAATTCCTTCTCTCCAGTGGCAGGATTTCTTGTAAAACCAACCCCTGTTCCTGAATTAGACCCATAATTTCCAAAAACCATTGTTTGAATATTTACTGCTGTTCCTAAATTATGAGGTATATTATTCAATTTTCTATATACTATTGCTCTCGGATTATTCCATGATTTAAAAACTGCTTCAATAGCCATTTTTAATTGCACAAAAACATCCTGAGGAAAATCTTTTCCGCTCTCTTTTTTTACTAATTTTTTATATTCAGAAATTAATTTTTCCAAATATTCTTCACTCAATTCATAATCATATTTAACTCCTGCTTCCTCTTTAATTCTGGAAAGAATCTCTTCAAATTTCTGTTTTGGAATGCCAAGCACAACATCTCCAAACATATGAATAAATCTTCTATAGCAATCCAAAGCAAATCTCCGGTTTCCTGTTCTCTTCCCGAGCCCCTCCACTGTTTCATCATTTAATCCCAGATTCAAAATTGTATCCATCATTCCAGGCATTGAAAACTTTGCTCCCGAACGGACGGACAGAAGAAGAGGATTTTCTTTGTCTCCGAATTCTTTATTATTTACCTTTTCGAGTTTCTTTAAATTTTCAAGAATCTCCTTCATTATCTCTTCAGGAACTTTCTCATTATTCTGATAGAAAATATTACAAACCTCTGTTGATATGGTAAACCCGGGTGGAACAGGAAGCCCTGCATTTGTCATTTCAGCTAAGCCTGCACCTTTCCCTCCAAGAATATCTTTCATATCCCTGTTCCCCTCAGCTCCCTCCGGACCAAAGAAATATACATATTTTTTACTCATCTTGACCTCCTCGAGATAAGAAATACAAACAATATATATTACATCCTATAATATGAAAAATCAATAATTTGACTTTATGCTGATTCCTAAGCTATCATTAAATTGATGGATAGCGTAAAACAAAAAATTATTGAGTTTTTTGAATATCACGGGAAAAGTGCAACTAAAAAACAGCTCGAAAGAAAACTCAACCTGTCTCCCAAAGAAAAATCAAAACTTCGAAAAACATTGAAAGAAATGGTTCGGGAAGGAATATTAAAAGCTACCCGTAATAGATTTTTTCTCCCGGAGAATAAGGATATTTTAAAAGGGAAATATGTTTCTAATCCAAATGGCTATGGATTTGTTATTCCTGAAAATAAATATTTAAACGATATATTCATTCCACCCAATAAAACAAAGGATGCCTTAAATGGAGATCTGGTAGAAGTAGTTTATACACGGAAAAGAAGAGGGGGAAAAAATGAAGGGAAAATAATCAAGGTGATAAAAAGAAAAAGAGAGAGAATATTCGGATATTTTGAAAGGAAATTAAATAAAAGCTTTTTAATACCAATAGATTCCAAAAATTCAAAAGAAATAATTCTTGATAAAATAGCTCCTTTTAACCCGATGCCGGGCATGATAGTTGAAGCAGAATTAACTGAAGGATTAAGGGGCAAGGTAACCGGTGTGCTCGGCTACCCGGATGAAGCAGGTGTGGATTTAAAAGTGATAATCTCTCAGTATTCTTTACAAGAATCCTTTCCTCCTGAAGTAATTCAAGAAGCAAATGAAATTCCCTTGAAATTGAGAAAAGATGACATTAAAGGAAGAGAAGATTTCAGAAACAAAATTATAATAACAATTGATGGTGAAGACGCAAGGGATTTTGATGATGCGGTTAGTTTAGAGAAACTCTCAAATGGCAATTATTTACTGGGTGTTCATATAGCAGATGTCTCTCACTTTGTAAGACAGGGCTCTGATTTAGATAAAGAAGCTTATAGAAGAGGAAACAGTGTCTATTTTCCTGATAAAGTCCTTCCTATGCTTCCTGAGAGACTCTCGAATCAGGTTTGTAGTCTGAAACCAGGAGAAGACAGATTAACATTCTCTGTGTTAATGGAAATTGATAAGGAAGGTAATATTTTAAATTATAGATTTACACCTTCAATAATCAGAAGTCATGCTCGAATGACTTATAATTCTGTTTATAAAATTCTAAATAATGATAAAGAGGAACAGAGAAAATACAAAAATCTTGTGAATTTATTGTTTTTAATGAAAGAACTTGCACAGATACTCAAAGAAAAAAGAATAAATGAAGGAAGTTTAGACTTTGACCTTGTTGAGCCTGAACTCGTATACCGTAACGGCATGTTACATGCCATTGGACGTTCAGAACAAAACGAAGCTCACCAGATTATAGAAGAATTTATGCTCTCAGCTAATGAAACAGTAGCTTCCTTCCTGGCAACCAACGATTATCCTCTATTATTCCGTGTGCATGAAAATCCAGAAAAACTTAAGCTTGAAAAATTAAAAAAACTTTTACAAAATCTGGGTTTATTACAAAATGGTAAAAAACCTCTTACCTCTTTTGATCTTCAGAGAATCATCTATAAAGTTCAAGGAAGACCAGAAGAAAAATTTGTTTCATTAAAAATATTGAAATCCTTCCCTCTCGCTCATTATTCTGCTCAAAATATTGGACATTTCGGATTGGCAAAAGAATATTATACTCATTTCACATCTCCTATTAGAAGATATCCAGACCTGGTAGTTCATAGAATTTTAAAGAAAGCTTTGAACGGAGAAAGAATAGATTATCTTCCTCTTGATAAGATTGCTGAGCATTGCTCTGAAACGGAAAGAAATGCCGAAGATGCGGAGAGAGATTTAATTGAATGGAGAATTATCAGATTCCTCAGGTCTAAGCTTGGTGAGGTGTTTACAGGAACTATTTTCGATATAACAAAGGAAGGTTTAATAATAGAGCTCGATGAATATTTTATTGAAGGAATGATTCATTATAATGATTTGAGAGATGATTATTACTACAAATTATCTCCATATGCTATAAAAGGGAAAAGAAAGGGGAAGATTTATAAACTGGGCGACAGACTTAAAGTAACTCTGGCTATGGTGGATATTTATAAAAGAAGAGTTTTCTTTGTGCCTGCATAATCAACATGAAAAAAATAATATTTGATTATACCTTTTCTCTCTCCCCTCCTCTTGATAACGAAAATGGACTTTCAATGGAAACAATTAAAAGGAGGTATAATCAAGCAACACAGGCATTAATGAATTTAAAAGAGAAAAAACCTGGATTTTTAAATTTGCCTTCTCCCAATGAATTAAAAAAAATGTATGATTTTGCTATCAGTAGAGAAAATTTCTATGAAAACATAGTGCTAATAGGTATTGGCGGCTCAAGCCTTGGTTTCCAGGCGCTTTCTCAGGCACTCCTTCCGTATTACCATAATTTATTTGATTTTGAAGAGAGGAATAATATCCCGAGATTCTTCTTCCTTGATAATATTGACCCTCACCAGATCGATTCATTAATCAAATTAATAGATTTCTCAAAAACCCTGTTTTTTGTAATAAGTAAATCAGGAAAAACAGTGGAAACTCTTACTGTATTCTTAATTTTAAAAGAAAAACTTGAAAAGGAATTGAATAAAAATGAAATCAAGGAACATATAATCATTATAACAGAGGAAAAACCAGCCAATGAATTATTAAAAATAGCTCATCAGGAAAATTTCAAAGTTTTTCCATTCCCGGAAGATTTAGGTGGACGATATTCGGTTCTTTCTGTTGCGGGTCTTTTACCTCTCTGTTTTCTAAAAGTAAACCCTGAAGAAATTATAAATGGAGCAAATTCAATAAAAGAGAAAATCATCTCTTCAAATCCAGAAGAAAATCCTTCCCTTTTCTCAGCATTAATATATCTACTATTCTATGAAAGGGGTAAAAATATACAGATTGTAATGCCTTATTCCTGTAAATTAGAAAAGCTTGCTGAATGGTACTGTCAGCTATGGGCAGAAAGCCTTGGAAAAAAATACACCCATGATGGAAAAGAAATTAACTGGGGACAAACTCCTGTAAGAGTAACGGGAACAAAAGACCAGCATTCACAAATACAGCTTTATATGGAAGGTCCAGGAGATAAAATTATAACTTTCTGGGAAATAGAATCTTATGAGAATGATATTAAAATTCCTCCACTTTCGACTAAATTCTCATCCACAGAATATTTAGAAAATAAAATGCTCAGCCAAGTCTTTCACGCAGAAAAAAAAGCAACTGAAATTGCATTAGCTGAGAATAACAGACCGAGTGTGACCTTCATACTTCCTGAACTCAGTCCTTATTATATTGGACAATTTATTTTTACATTAGAAATGCAAACAGCTCTAAGTGGAGAGATATTAAATATAAATCCTTTTGACCAGCCAGGAGTTGAACTTGGCAAAAAATATGCTTTTTCTCTTTTGAATAGAAAAGGTTATGAAAAGCCTGATTTATTTAATATTAAACATCATCGGATATGAACCCTGAATTTTTCACACATCATTTGGATGCCCTGCTCTTCTCCTGCGAAGAGACTATCAAAAATCAACAGGAAATAAAAATAAACTTTAGAAAAGATAAAATTAGGGGAACTTTATTCCTCTATACTAAAAAACAGATTAAACCCCGGGATTCAGATTTTGCAAGAATTGTCCTTTATCAGCCTCTAATCTTAAAATGGAAAAATAATTTCACTCTTCTTGATGTACAAAGAGAAACTAAACTTTGTGATGGGATTGTATTAAATCCTCTGCCTTTAAAATTTAAGGTTAAAAGGAAAAAAGTGGAATTTCTGGAAAAATTAAATAAAAATCCGGAGACAATGCTACTGGCATTAACTGAGCTAAAAGGTGTCAATGGTTTAACAGAAACTGACATCGAAAGTTTTGCTAATTTAAAAAGGGATAAAATCGAAAAAATATGCAAAGAATTAGAAGAAAAGGGAGAAATTAAAATATTATCATTTTTTCCTCTTTTTATTGTCTCTGAAAGGGCAATAAATTTTTATTGCTCCAGATTGATTAAAATCATCAATAACTTCCATAAGAAATTCTCGCTTCAAGCGGGAATGGACAGAGATAAATTAAAGAATAAATTAAAAATAAAGAAAGAAGAAGTTTTTCAAATTATTTTAAAAAGACTTGAAAGAGAAAATAAAATCAAAATAGGGAAAAATACAATTTCCCTCTCAGATTTCAAGATTAAACCCTCTCCAGAAGAAGAGAAAATCTTGCGAAAAATTGAAAAATTATATTTCGAAGGAAAGCTGTCTTCCCTTTCCCTTAAAGAAATTAAGAAAGAATTTAATCTTTCTCAGAAAAAACTCGATGCCTTTCTTCATTTATTAACTGAAAGAAATAAAATTATAAAGGTTAAAGAGGGATATTTCATCCATTCTCACTGGATTGATGAATTGATTTTAAAATTAAAAAATGAAAAAAAAGACAAATTAACAATTGCTGATTTCAAAAAAATGACTAATTTGAGCAGAAAATATGCTATTCCTCTTTTAGAATTACTGGATGAAATGGGAATAACTCAGAGAATTGGTGACCACAGAATAATTTTAATAAAATAAATTTATCATTCATTATCTTTCTTGTCTTTCTTCTTCTCTGCTTCCTTTTGAAGGGCTTGTTGTAATTTCTGAGCGAAAAGACCGAATTTTGCTTTTTCCTTATGCTGCATTATTTTTGGCTTCTCTTCTTCTTTTTTCTCAAGGGATTGAGGGACTGATTCTTCTTTAAAAATTGAAGCAACTTCCTTTCTTGATTCTTCCCACTCAATTTTTTCTTCGATTAACTTCTTAGCTCTCTTTGCAACCTTAGCTGGAATTTCCTTTCCAGCTTTTGCCTTTTTAACTTTTTTCTTAATTTTTCTTTTCTCGGGTTTTACCTCTTTTCTTTCTATTTTTTCTGGTTCTTCTCTCGGAGGAGCTGGAATTGACTCAATAACCTTATATATTTCTTCCTTCTCCTCAAGTTCCGGAATCTTCTCCACTACTCTCATCTCCTTCTCAACTTTCTTTTCAATCAGTTCCTCTTCCTTTTTCTCAGGCTTTTCTTCTGGTTTCTCCTCTGGAATGATTTTTGTTAAGTCTAAGTGAAAAATACCTTCCTCTTTTTCAGATGGATAAAACTCTGGGAAGGTGTAAAGTATTGCCTCTACCTGTTCCAGGTCAGTATTTTTTAAAAGGTCAACAATGTGATAGGCACGGAGAAAGTGGAGTCCGAAATTTTCCCTATCTAAGCCAAAAGTCTGAAAAACAAGGTGAAGAAGACCCTGTAAATTTAAATCCTTTCTTTCATCATACAATCTGCTGAGTTTTTCGAAGATTTCCTCTCCTAAATAAATAACCCTGTTTATAGCACAGAAACTTGTTTTCTCTTCCCTGATAGAAAAAATTCTATCACTATCCCAGTTATAAGCTTTTCTGAAATATGTGATTTTCTTCTTTGATTTCTTTATTAGAAAACTAAATTTATTATCTTTTTCATATTCAACGGTCAAAGTTGAACCCTGAATAACTCCATGATTTTCGAAAACATCCTTGAAGCCGAGTAAAAATCCATGTTCAGGATAATAATAGACAAGATGCTCTTTCCCATCTTCTTTATTCTTAAATAAATATTCTCGATAATTATTAAAATACCTCTGAAGCTCATGGGGAATTCTTATGCCTCCTGAGAGAATCTCCCTCCATGTTAAATAAAACTTACAGGGAAATGATTTCTCTCTTTCAAGCCCAAGTTCTTTTCTCCTGTCTTGAACTTCTCTCTTATCAATATCCTTTTCCGGCATTTCTGCACGAGGAGCAGATAAAGGAATCTTACTTTTTAAAACTTCCAGATTTTCTTTTAAATTCCATTTTCCCCAGTTTTTCGGAGAAACAAGAATAAATTTTTTCCTGTATTTGCTTTCTAATATATGATTAAGCTCAAGATAAAGAATCTCCGGGCTTATTTGTGGATTTGAAAAATACTCTTGAACTAACTCCTGCGTTGTAACCGAATTTTTATTCTCTTTTAAAAATTGCTCTATCTGAGGAATTTTCTGTTCATCAATTCCTCCCTTTGCCTCTGATAGATACCAATATCCATTCCAGTTATAAAATTTATCTGATTTAGATAAAGCACTTTTCAACTTTGTTTCCAGCAATTTCAACTCATTCTGTTTCAAAGGCAACTCCTCTCTACGAGGGTCTTTTTCCTTTGGCAAAAACTCAACAGGATCAGACCTTCCATCCAAATTACATGGAATGAGAATTTGAGTCTTGGTTTTTTTCATGTAATCTGTATATTTCCGAAAGAGCCCGCCACCTCGATAATCTACTTCCAACATTTGACAATTTAATTTTGGAAAAGGAATTTTATTCACAACCTCGAGAACAACCCCACCTTTGAAATGCTCTGTTCCCCTACTGCTTGTTTTTAATGGCTCATCATAATACTTATAAATTAGGTCCCCTACTTCATAATCTGAATAAGGATTATAGATTTTAATTGGTTTACTTCTTTCAGCTTCGGTTTTATGGAAAGCTAATTTTAATGTTAATTCTTCAAGAGTAAATGGTATTCTTTCCTTCTTAAGTAAATTTTCAAGAAATGTTAAATCGTCCTGACTAATTTCTAATTTATTTTTATTCTCCATGATTATTCTCTTCCCATTAATAATATCATAATTGCCTTTTGAACATGAAGCCTATTTTCTGCCTGGTCAAATACTACCGACTGTGGAGAATCAATCACTTCGTCAGTAACCTCTTCTCCCCTATGGGCGGGTAAACAATGCATAAAAATAGCATCTTCCTTAGCTAATGACATAATTCTTTTATTAACCTGATAGGGGGGGAAGATTTTTAACCTCTTCTCTCTTTCTTTTTCCTGTCCCATTGATGCCCATACATCAGTGTAAATTGCATCAGCGCTTTTCACTGCCTTCTCAGGATCATTTGTTATTTCAATAATACTGCCAAAATCCTTTGCATTTTCGAGTGCCTGTTCAACTATCTCCTTCTTCGGTTCGTAACCAGGAGGAGTGGCAAGAGAAATATTAACTCCACACTTTGAAGCAGCATAAATCAGAGAATGGGCAACATTATTTCCATCTCCCAAGTATGCTAACTTCAAACCCCTTAATTTACCCCTTTTCTCTTTTAGAGTAAGGAAGTCAGCCATAGCCTGACAGGGATGTAACAGGTCACTCAAACCATTAATAACCGGTATGTCTGCATATTCTGCAAGTTCTAAAACAATTTCATGAGCAAAAGTCCTAATCATAATTCCATCCACCCATCTCTCTAAATTCCTTGCGACATCTTTCACAGGCTCTCTCTTTCCCATTTGAATATCACTGGGACTTAAATAAATGGCTTCTCCTCCAAGCTGAATCATTCCAGCTTCAAATGTGACTCGAGTTCTAAGGGAAGGCTTCTCAAATATCATGGCTAAGATTTTATCTTTTAATCTATCCTTATATTTTTCAGGATTATTTTTTATATCCTGAGCAAGAGAAAGAATTTCTTCAAATTCATTTGTTGTAATATCATTCACTGAAATAAAATCTTTCATTTTTTCCCTCCAGAAATTTAAGGAATAACCCTGGTGCCAGCTCTTTTTATAAGAGCAGCTTTAAGTTTATTGGCTGAAGTAATAAGAACTTCTTTTCCTCCTCCTTCAATAAACTCAATCGCTGCTTTTATTTTTGGTCCCATTGACCCGGGAGGAAATTGACCTTCTGCTAAGTATTTTTTGGCTTGAGCAACCGTCATGACTTTTATTTCTTTTTGATTCGGTTTTCCATAATTAAGATAAACTCTATCCACAGCAGTAAGTATTATAAACAAATCAACCCTTACCTCTCTTGCTAAAAGACTTGATGCAAAATCCTTATCAATTACAGCTTCTACTCCCTGAAAAAGACCTCTTCCATTAATTATCACTGGGATTCCACCACCACCAGCAGCAATAACTATTCTTCCTGCTCTTACCAGGTCATTTATTATTCTTTTTGGAACAATATCAATTGGTTTCGGAGAAGGAACAACCTTTCTATAACCTCTTCCAGCATCTTCAATCATTCTCCATTTCTTTTCTCTCATCAGAATTTGAGCCCTGTACTTTGAATAAAAGGGACCTACAGGTTTGGTTGGATTATCAAAAGCAGGATCATTTCGATCAACAACCACTTGCGTAAGAATTGTAGCTACCTCTTTATCAATTGAATTCTTTCTCAATTCATTAATGATAGCTTTTTCCAGCATATATCCCATGCTTCCCTCAGTCATTGCGTCACACACCTCTAATGTGAATGGTGGAACTTTTGTTATCGCCTCTTCCATTTGAATTAATAAATTTCCTACTTGAGGTCCATTCCCATGAACAACAATTAACTCATATCCCTTTTTAACAATATGAACCATGAGTTTAGCAGCTCTTTGAGCATTCCTCATCTGTTCCCATTGCAGTCCTCTCTCATTTTCAGGTAAAAGAGCATTACCACCAAAAGCAATTAATGCAATTTTTTGATTCATCAGAAATCCTTCAACACCTCCTCTAAATTTGGTGAACCTATTTCTTGAAGCTCATAGGTTACTCTTAAAGTAGGTTTATCTGTTTTAATCAGACGAGTTAAATCAATTGGAGTAGCAATTATGACTAAATCACAATCTGATTTATTTATTGTCTCTTCCAATTCTTTTATCTGTGTTTCTCCATATCCCATTGCAGGCAGAATATTCGTTAAATGAGCATATTTCTCAAAGGTTTTCTTTATACTTCCAACTGCATAAGGTCTCGGGTCTATTAATTCTCTTGCTCCATATTTCTTCGCTGCTACAGCTCCGGCTCCATAACTCATCTCTCCGTGAGTCAAAGTGGGACCATCTTCAATAACCAGTACTCTTTTGTTCTTTATACTGCCTCCGTCGTCAACAAAAATAGGGGAGGCAGCCTCTATTATTTTTGCTTTTGGATTATACTTCTTTATATTCAATTTTATTTGATCAATATTCTTTTTATCCGCTGTATCAATTTTATTTATAACTATCACATCTGCTCTTCTAAAATTGACTTCACCAGGATAATATAACAATTCGTGTCCAGGTCTATGAGGGTCAGTAACTACGATTTCTAAATTAGAGTGATAAAATGGAAAATCATTGTTTCCTCCATCCCAGATTATAACATCTGCCTCCTTTTCCGCCTCTCTCAGAATTGCTTCATAATCCACTCCTGCATAAACAATCATTCCATTTCGAAGATGAGGCTCATATTCCTCCCTTTCCTCAATAGTACACTCATGTCTATCAAGATCAGAAAAATCAGCAAACCTCTGAACCTTTTGTTTCCTTAAATCACCATACGGCATAGGGTGACGAATTATTACAACCTTTCTTCCTTTATTTTTCAATATTAAACTAACTTTTCTGCTTGTCTGACTTTTTCCACAGCCGGTCCGCACAGCACATATGGATACAACAGGAACTTTGCTTTTTAACATTGTTGCCTCAGGTCCCAGCAACACAAAAGAAGCTCCCTCTGCCATACAAAGAGATGCCTTATTCATTACATATTGATGAGAAACATCGCTGTAAGAAAAGAATACTTCATCAACTTTGAATTTTTTAATTAATTCTGGTAACTCTTCTTCAGGATAAATTGGTATTCCTTCTGGATATAACTCTCCAGCTAATTCCGCAGGGTATCTTCTCCCTTCAATATCTGGAATTTGAGTTGCTGTGAAAGCCACAACCTGATAATCTTTATTATTCCGAAAATACACATTGAAATTATGAAAATCTCTTCCAGCAGCTCCCATTATAATTGCTTTTTTCATTCAAACCTCCTTCTAACAATTTAATTTAGCAAGAACAAGGATTTAGTATAATATAGCAATAAAAGAAGTGTCAACCGTGGTTAAATTAAGAACATTAAAATTTCATCCCGACTAAAATCCATCTCTCTGGCATATTAATGCCTGGTATCTCTTGATATTCGATATCCAACAAATTCAGTATTTTAATGAATAATTCACTTTTTTTTAATTTTCTTTCTAAATTTTACATCAAGAATGAAATACCCTCTCAAATTCTTTCTTTTCTTATAAATTCCATATACAGAGAAATTAATTTTAAAGGGCAAAACTGCATAAAATGAAGAATTTATTTGATGAATAGGATGATTTAATGTATATTTTGAAATGAAATTTTGTGGTTTTTCCAGTTTTGATTTTAAATAGGAATAACTTATACTAAAAAGATTTTTAAATTTAAGACTGCTCTCAATTCCATAAAAAACCACTCTTTGTATATTTCTTGCCCGCCATACAATTTCTTCTTTATTTCTAATCCAGTCAATCAAATCCCTGTCTTTTCTATAGAAAACTGTCCCTTCAAAACTCGATTCAGTAGAAGGAAAACAATCAAAACCCAATTCAACTGAAAAGGTTTTCTCAGGCTCTAAATCAGGATTTCCAATATTTGCAGGACTGCGATAATAAAGCTCGGTAAAGGAAGGAATTCTAAAGGCTTTGCTTACAGAACTCCTTATTTTCAAATTATTTGATATTAAATAGCTGAATGAAAATGAAGGACTTAACTCATTTCCATAATTTGAATAAAAATCATTCCTTACACTCAAATCAAAATAAAATCTATCGAAAATTTTCTCATATTCTGCAAAAATGCTGAATTTATAATAGGAATGATTTCCAAGATTGCTACTTTTTATTCTATCCTCTCTTAACTCTCCTCCAAGAATTATTTCTCCTAAAACAGGTAAAGTAAAAGAGGAATAACCCTCAAGGCCGTAACTGTAATTGGTATGCTCATTCAGATACCAGCCAGGTTTTCTTATATCCAGTATGAACTTATCATAATGGGAACGAAAATATAATTTAATTTTTGTTTTCTTTATTTCTGAATTCACTGAAATAAATCTTGTCTCTGTCCATTCTTTTGATGGGTATGGAGCGTAAAAGTTATTCGCCCCAAAATTTTTATTGTTATATCCAATCAGAAAATTAACCTTTCCTTCTGAAAAAGTTAAATTTGAATTAAGCAATAAATTAAAAACAGAAAAGTCTCTGTCATACTCAAATCCGTCCGATTTTTTATAATCAAAAGATAAATTAGTATTCACTCCGCCAAATTTATAGAAAAGATTAAGATTCCCAAGAAAAGTTTTATAATCTCCAATTGAAAATTCTCCTGATACTGAATCCCGAAAGGACTCCTCTCTCTTAAATCAATTCCTGCGAAATATTTTAACAACTCTGTAACAGAATTTACTGGAGCTTTTTCAATATTTTCCTTTTTAATTACTATCACTTTTCTTGCTATCCTTGAAAATTCAACTGGAATTAAAGAAGCTGTTACAATGATTTTCTCCTTAATTGGAGATACTTCCTGAGAAAATAGTTGATTACTCAAAAAACAATAAAAACAAGCATTAAAACATTTATTTTTCTATCCATCGTGAATTTCAAATCCTATAAAAAATGATTTTTATTGTCAACATAATTGATTTATGCTATATGTCAAAGATAAAGGAGGAATGGTAATGAGAAATAAAATTATTATTCCGTTTCTAATTATTATTTGTTTTATCCTTTTTATTTTTGCCCAAGAGAAAACCCTTATTCAGCAGGGAGATGAACTTTATGCTCAAAGAGAGGATTTATCAAAGGCTGAACAGGCGGTTAAAAAATATCAGGAAGCAATAGTGAAGGGAGAAAACAAATACGAAGCCTAT
>Ga0190363_1001299_pt1 | contig 14792 bp, 16 predicted proteins | sample 48721867_MG_FD_161272 | JGI IMG/M metagenome (GOLD analysis project Ga0190363, IMG submission 161272) | Hydrothermal vent microbial mat bacterial communities from Southern Trench, Guaymas Basin, Mexico - 4872-18-6-7_MG | ecosystem: Environmental > Aquatic > Marine > Hydrothermal vents >...
GCGAGTCTGGATTGTGAAATCCCAGCCTCTCGGCGTATTTTACTATGGCGTTGTAGACGCCGTTTCTGGTGAGCCTCCCAAGCGTATTATAGCTGATGAAGAGCGCCCTGGATCTGGGCTTGAGTTTCTCTCTTACTCGGAGCCATCTTCTGAGAACCATGGCGCACTCATCATCAAAGAAGACTCTCCTGTTGCTTCTCTTCCGAGTAGGCTTCAAGATTATTGAATAGTCATCCCAGTCAATGTCGTCCACGTCGATTCTGAGCAGCTCTCCTCTGCGTATGCCAGTCTTGGCCAGCAGAACAGCTATCGCCTTGTCACGGGGATCCAGTATCGAGTTTACAAACCTGCTCATCTCTTCTACGGTCAGCAGCTTCCTCTCCGGATCATCGAAATCCTTGTACCTCTTCAGGTATCTGCGCCTAAATGGAAGGATTGGATTCCTGCCCGCGAGACCTTCGAAGGCCAGGTAATCGTAGAAGGCGGATAACGCTGAGAAGTAATTCTCCATAGTCTTATGCTTTGCGCCCCTCTCGAACTTTAAATATCGCAGAAAATCCCTGAGAATATGCGGGTCTATCCGGTCGGCCCTAACGTTTCTCTCCCCTAGAAACGTGAGAAACATACGGAGAATTGACCGGTATCTGCTGACGCTCTCATCCGACATGCCGCGTAGTCTACAGTCCTCGCAGAAGCCTTCCAGCAGCCTGTCCTGATCTGATACTGCCTGTAACAATTTAGATCTTCCACCTCCAGCCCTTACCTGTAAACTCGACCAAGCCATAGGACTCCAGAGCCTCAAGCTGTCTGCTTATAGCCCTAACCAACTCAACATCTGAGGGATCAACATTTAGACGTGAAAGAATCTCATCATCCGTATAGACGCCTCCGCCCCTAAGCAGATCAATAAGCTCCCTATCGAACCGTCTGAAACCGACGAAATCCTCATCCAGAAAGAGCCTAGCCCTGAAACGCTTCAACTCGCCCTCCAAGTTCTCAACAAGCCTACGTAGAAGCCTATTCTCGCTCCGCAGCTGCTTAAGCTCCTCCTCAGCCTCCCTCAACCGCTTAATCAGCTCGAAACGGCTGAGATAGCCCTCCCCACCCTCCTCCCGCCTAATCGAATCCTCAACCCGCTCAACAATATACTTCGAGACTGAAACGCCAGCCCTCCTCGCCCTACGCTTCCAATCCTCAACCATCTCCAGAGAAGGCAGATAAACATAGATTGTACGCTGCTTAATCGTCGCCGTCTTCCCACTTCCCCAGCTAGAACCCATAACCCATCAAAAGAATAATTGGCCGAGGATGCTTAAAAAATTTACCTGCAAAATGGAGCCGGGGATGGGATTTGAACCCATGTGCAGCGAGTCTGCAGCCCGCCGCCTGAACCACTCGGCCACCCCGGCTTAAGGAAATTGAGGTAACCATCTAAAATTCACGCATATTCGATTTTTAATCTTTTCTAATGGGAGTTAATGAAGTATTCTGTCTTCTTATAGTAGCTCATTATAGTTTGACTATTTGAGCGTGTAGAACTCCACATATTTTGATGACGGCTTCTGGGTGAACATAGCCTCGTTCTATCGCCTTCTTAACTATTTTTGATCCGACCAGATTCACAATTGTGCTCTTCTCTATAAGGTTTACAGCTTCATCTAGACTAGTCTTAAATCCCTTATAGAATTCCTCTTTCACCTCAAAGACCATATCGGAGTCTCGAAGGGTCTTTCCGAGGACGTCGGCGTCGCATGCGGCTAATAAGACTTGATGTCCCCACCTTCGAATCTTTACGTATGCTTCCAAAACTGCCGCTTCCACTAGAAATTTTATTTTCACTATACTGGTCTTAAGGAGGATTTTGCTCCGCAGGCCTCGCATTCCAAGAAGTATAGTCTCTTTTCTTTTATTATCTTCGTGTCTGGTCTTCGGCACACAGGACATATGACGTATTGCTCTACATAGCGTCTGATGAGTCTTTCAAGGGTTTCTGTCTCGAATCTTCCCTGAAATATTACCCTTCTTCCTTCCATTGCCGCAGCGGTAGCCATCTCTTTCGAGAGGAACTTTAACACATGGTTTGGATCGCGATTGAGGATATCACAGATCTCTCCAAAATTGTGGAAGATCGTTCTTGACCCAGAGATTGTAATACTAGGTCTCGGCACCTCGAATCTTTTACGTTTAAAGACTGAAGAAGGCAGTTTCGAGTAGGCTTCATCCAGCATCTTGGCGTAATCCAAGCTCATATTTGGATCCTCAAATATAAAAGGTGGCTTCACTCCTAAATATTTATCCAAAATTCGGGATGAAAGATTTATTAAACTTGTCTTTAAGTCATTGAAGGAATAGAGTTGAGCTCACATTCAATCAACCTAAAGAGAGGCTTGAAATGAAAAAAGATGAGAATTTCAGCAAGTGGTTCGATGAGATACTGCTGAACGCTGAGATACTTGATAATAGATATCCGATTAAGGGCTTCGCGGTCTACAAAGGATGGGGTGCAAAGATTGTAAGAAGCATAACTGAGATTTTAGAGAATAAACTTGAGGAGACAGGGCATATTCCCATGCTTTTCCCGGTAACAATCTCTGAGGAATCCTTCAAGCGGGAAGCGAGACATATTAAAGGTTTCACATCAGAAGTGTTTTGGATAACACATGCAGGAAATAGAAAGCTGAAGAAGCGTATGCTTTTAAGACCGACCTCCGAGACCGCGATGTATCCTATGTTTGCTCAATGGATAAGGTCACATGCCGATCTCCCGTTAAAGATCTTCCAGAGTGTCTGTGTCTATAGATACGAGACGAAAGCGACAAGACCTCTTTTCAGGATGAGAGAGTTCTTATGGAATGAGGCGCACACAGCTCACAAAAACTGGGAAGAGGCGGAGGAACAGATTAAGGAAGCCATAAGGATATACGATGAAGTCTTCAAGAGCCTTGGCTTAAGCTACTATATTCTTAAACGTCCAGACTTTGACAAATTTGCCGGTGCAGTCTACTCTATAGCCTTCGACGCTTGGAATCCTGATGGTCGAGTAAATCAGATAGGAACGGTTCATAATTTAGGTGAGAACTTCTCCAAAGCTTTCGAAATAACCTATGAGGATACTGAAGGAAAACAAAGATATGTTATTCAAACATGCTATGGTTTTGGAATAAGCCGAACCTTGGCAGCCATAATTTCTCAGCATGGGGATGATCACGGCTTGGTGCTTCCCCCAAACATAGCGCCTATCCAAGTAGTGATCGTTCCTATACCGTATAAGGGAGTAGAGGCTGAAATAGAAGAATATGCCAAGAGGATCTTCTCGATTCTGGAGAAGGCTGGATTACGAGTCTACCTGGATGAGACGGATAAGACTCCAGGGGAGAAATATTACTATTGGGAGATGTTCGGAGTTCCGGTTAGGGTTGAAGTTGGTCCTAGAGACTTGAAAGAGGAACAGATAACTATATGTGAAAGGGTAAATTTAGAGAGAATAACTGTTACTCTTGAAGAGGCTGTTGATGCTATAAAGGAGATTTTCAGGAAGGTCGCGGCGGAACTGAAGGAGAGAAGCCTCTTAACCCTTTCACGTATGACCATCGATGTAAAGGATATGGAATCGCTGAGGAAGGCGATTAAGGCTAGGAAGATTGCGAGGGTCTGCTGGTGCGGTAGTGTTGAATGCGCAGAAAAGATTAAGGAGGAATCGGAAGGCGAGATAAGAGGGTATAGAATCGACGTTGAGGAGAAACCGGAGCATAACTGCATCGTATGCGGTCGGGAAGCTGAAAAAGTGGTTTATGTAGCAAGGGCGTATTAGCTGGAAGGGCAGAAAGACATTTAATTAAAAATTCATTTACCATCAATTATTCTATTTGGAAGGATATTTAGGCTTTCATTATGAGCCGGTGAAATGATTGAGTGATACGCTTAGCATAATCGTCCTTATAAAGCAGGTTCCGGATATTGAGAAGGTAAGGTTTGACTTCGAAACTGGAAGGCTGGATAGAAGCTCCGCTGAAGCTGTAATTAATCCCTTTGACTTAAATGCTTTAGAAGCGGCAGTTCAGATAAAAGAGCGTATGGGCGCAACTGTAACTGCAATCAGTATGGGGCCGAAAACCGCTGAAAATTCATTAAGAGACGCTATTGCAAGAGGAGCCGACAGAGCTATTCTCTTAACGGATACACGTTTCGCGGGAGCCGACACGTTAGCAACCTCATATACCTTAGCAAGCGCAATTAAAAAGCTAGGCGTTTTTGACCTGGTGATCTGTGGAGAGAAGACTATAGATGGGGATACCGCTCAGGTAGGTCCGGAAGTTGCGGAGTTTCTGGGGATACCACATGTGGCTTATGTGGAGGAGATACAAGAAATAAATCGGGATAGCATACTTGTTAAATCTAAGATGGGAAAGAATTATTATCTGATAGAATTAGGTTTTCCCGGCCTCATCACTGTAACTAAAGATGTAAATAATCCACGTCTCCCGACTTTTAGAGATAAAATCCGCTCAAGAAAGACTGAGATAACCGTATGGAATGCCGAGTCTCTCTCAAAGATAGCTGAGATCGATCGCTTCGGTATCTCTGGTTCTCCAACATCTGTTGTTAAAGTCTATGCTCCACATTCGGAGAGCAGAAAGGGCCAGATATTTCATGGAGATGTAGAAGACGCTGCGGAAAGAATCGTGGACATTCTCAAAGAACTGAATGTGACAAGGTGAAGAAGAATGATGAGGCATGGGGACGTTCTAGTCTTTGCAGAGCAGGAGGACGGTGAGATACATCAAGTCTCATTCGAACTGCTTGGAAAAGGAAGGGAACTTGCGGATAGACTTGAAGTACAGCTAAACGCTGTTCTGCTCGGCTGGCAGATAGAAGATAAAGCACTCGAGCTTGTGTATCGAGGTGCGGATAACGTTTTTCTTTATGATCACCCTTCACTTCGAGATTTTGACGTAATAAGATATGGACGAAACATAGTGAAATTAGTGAGAGAGACGAGGCCGGACATATTCCTTATAGGCGCAACTCGCATCGGCAGGACTCTAGCGCCGAGGATAGCGGCTGCTTTAAGGACGGGGCTCACAGCTGATTGTGTAGACTTGGATCTGGATGATGAGGGGAATCTCATTCAGATTCGTCCAGCATTCAGTGGAAATATTATGGCTCAAATAAGGACTAGAACTCGCCCTCAGATGGCAACGGTGAGATACAGGGTGATGAGGATGTTGGAGAGAGATACACGTAGAAGGGGAAGGATAATCAAAAGAGAGGTTGAGGTTATTGAGGAGACAGGTATGAAGATTGTTAAGAAGATAAAGGCAGATGAGGTTAACCTTTCGGACGCTGAGGTGATAGTATCTGGAGGAAGAGGATTGAAGAAGCCTGAAGATTTCAGGATGCTTCAGGAATTAGCGGAAGCTCTAGGCGGGGTTGTAGGGTCGAGTAGGCCTTTGGTGGATGCCGGATGGATAAGCAAGGATCATCAAGTCGGATTCAGCGGCAATATTGTTAAACCTAAAGTATATATCGCCTGCGGAATCTCTGGATCTCCACAGCATCTGTTTGGAATGAGAGATTCAGATGTAATTATAGCGATAAATAAAGATCCAACTGCGCCGATTTTTAATGTATCCGACTATGGAATTGTAGGAGACATTTATGAGGTTATACCTCTAATAATTCGGAGAGTCAAGAAAGAGTTGAGGGGAAGGGAAAAATGAAGGGGAGAATGGAAGAAGCAACTGGTGCGTTCAAGAAGATTGTGGGGCAGGAGTGGGTCATAACAGAGCGCGAGTATATGGAGAGCTATCTTAGAGACGAGACTCCAGACGCTTTGAGGCCATCTGCAGCGGAGGACCTCATCCTAGTGAAGCCCTCCTCAACAAAAGAGGTTTCACAGATTCTGAAAATTGCGAATGAGATGCTTATTCCCGTATTTCCAGTTGGCGGAAGAACAGGGCTTGTCGGAGGATCCGTGCCAACCGAGCGCGGCATAATCCTCTCATTGGAAAGAATGAATGATATAAAGGTTGATAAGGAAAATTTGATGGCTATTGCGGAGGCTGGGGCGACTCTCGCAGATCTGATTAAGGCGGCGGATGCTAATGATCTGTTTTTTCCTCTCCATCCAGGTGATGAGGGCGCTCAGATAGGCGGATTAATCTCCACTAATGCGGGTGGAGTTAGAGCAGTAAAATATGGCGTGATGAGAAACTATGTTAAAGGCTTAGAGGTTGTTTTGCCTACTGGAGAGATACTTAGCCTAGGAGGTTTACTCCTCAAGAATAATACTGGTTACGATCTTATGCATCTAATAATAGGAAGTGAAGGAACCCTATGTGTGATAACAAAGGCCACGATAAAGCTTTATCCGAAAAGCAGATATTCCGTAACGCTTATTTTGCCCTTTGATAACCGCACAGACGCTATAGGTTCGGTTCCAAAGATTCTTAAATCAGGCGTGATTCCTCTAGCAATTGAGTATGTTGGAATAAGAGAACTAAACATAGCTGCGGATCATCTTAATGAGAAGTGGCCAGTACAAAAGGGGAATGCTCAGCTACTCATTATCCTGTCAGGAACAAGTGAGGATGAGATCTACTCTGCATGCGAAAAGATCGCTGAGATCGCTGAGGAAAACAACGCTTATGAAGCAGTGATCGCTGAGACAAGAGAAGAGCAGGAAAGAATACTTCGAATAAGAAGCAACATATATACTGCTTTAAAGCCTAGTATGGTTGACATTTTAGATGTCACCGTCCCGATGAGCAAGCTCAGCGATTTGATGAATATGATTGATAAAATAGCTGAAAAATATGGAGTCTACCTGCCAGTTTATGGTCATGCTGGAGATGGAAACCTCCATATCCACGTGATGAAGGAAAATGACGAAGTGCCGAAGTATGTTAAAGAGATTAAGAGCGAGATCTATAGTGCGGGGATCAGTCTAGGAGGAGTCATCACTGGGGAGCATGGTATAGGAAAGCTGAGAATTGAGGAATTTGTGAAGTTCCGCTCCGAGAAAGAGATAAGTCTAATGAAGGAGATAAAACGAATATTCGACCCTAACAACATATTGAATCCGGGGAAGATCTTTCCCTCATGACTAAATGTAAGGATTCATCCTTTTTTCTCTTCCAATAGTCGTTTTACCGCCGTGTCCAGGATAAACAATAGTTTCATCTGGGAGACGTAGTAGTTTATCCCTTAGAGAATGCATCATCTCCCTGAAGGAAGCTCCAGGCAAATCTGTTCTGCCAATGGATCCCGCAAATAATGTATCTCCAGTAAACACTACATTCTCTTCCTTGCAGAAGAGGGAGATGCTTCCTTTTGTATGTCCAGGTGTATGAATCACAGTGAATTTTAGATTTCCAACCTTTACAACTTCTCCATCCCTTAAGAGCCTATCTGCCTTGGGAGAAATCACGTTCAGATCGAGCATATTAGAAAGATTTTTCATTGGATCTGTAAGCAGTGAGGCGTCATCTTCATGTATAAGTATCTGGGCCCCCGTGAAACTCTTCATGACGCCGTTGCCGCTTGTATGATCAACATGGCCATGCGTATTGAGTATATATTTTACCTTAAATCCGCAGCGGATAAAATCGAGAATCTCATCGGTCTCTTCCGGAGAAAAGCCCGGATCGATTACTAGAGACTCATTTGTCTCTTCGCATCTAATGATGTAGCAATTTGTGGCTAATGGACCGACTATGCGAGAGTATATTTTCATGATCTACCCTTCATTTTTCAAGATTTCCGACTTTTTTCGATTGAGAGATCTAAATGATTCTCGGAGCCATAGCTATCGATGTTGCTGTCTTGACAACGCCAGTTATGGATTGAATCTTATTTATTATATCAGTTAGCTCGGAAATGTTGAGAAATTCGACGTAAAGGATAACATCGTATTCTCTGGTAACCGCATGTGCAATCTTCACGCCTTTAATCTTTGAAGCTTCCTCAGCGACCTTCCACAGCTTTCCCCGCTCATTATTTATCAGAATGAATGCATTCAAAAATGCTCCTCCAGTCTCTTTTCATCATATGCTTTTAAGATTTTTCTTATTTTCTTATAGAAAAATAGATAAAAAGTTTTATAATCGCAGATCATCTTCAAGAGATATCTGACGGATAATCCATCCGCCTAAACCAGAAAGCTTAAAAGAAAGATTGCGAAAAGATTGCGATGCCCAAGAGTCTGAGGGAAAAATATGGAATTTTGCCCTAAATGCGGCACTCGTCTCATTCAAACACGGAAGAAGAACAAGAAGGGAATAATCCTTGCTTGCCCCAAATGTAAGTATGAGAAGCCGGCGAGCTCCCTTATGCCGGTTTCTACGGTAACTGAGAAGAGACCGGAAGATCAGATAGTGGTCATAAGCAAGAAGGAGCAAAATCTTCAGACCCTTCCAACAGTTACTATAGAATGCCCTAAATGCGGAAATAATCAAGCTTACGTATGGCAAGTACAGACAAGAGGAGCCGATGAATCCTCAACCCAATTCTTCCGCTGTACAAAATGTGGATATACATTTAGAGAGTACAGCTGAGATTAAAGGCTACAAACAAGATCTCGATCCTTAATGTTAGTTACTTAACTCTTTAGTTGAAGATCATGAAATAATATTTTTCTGAAGGAATTCTGGACAAAACCATTAAAAGCAACGGATACACAATTGTATCGATAAATAGTTAAATAGAGTGTTTGGTGGGCTAACGATTGTTCAGGCTTAAGACGTCAGATGCAAAACTCTTAAGGGATGTGATAACCGCAGTATCAACATTAATTGATGAAGGCACATTTAATGTAAATCAGGATGGTATAAAGCTAAGATCGATGGATCCGTCACGCGTGGCGATGGTTGACTTCACAATGCAAAAAACAGCCTTCGACGAGTATGTTGCAGATCAGGATGCAAAGATCTGCCTAAATCTCGGAGAGCTTCTTAAGCTGCTTAAGAGAGCCGGAAGAGATGAGGCTGTTGAGCTTCTACTAGACGAAAGCAGCGGCCAGATCGTAGTTACGATTCAAGGAAAATATGTGCGTACATTCAGGATGCCGACTCTAGAAGCAGTTGAGGATGATATTCCCACGCCTAAGGTCACCTTTAACGCAAAGGTTACTCTTACAACCGATGGGCTTCGCCGCTCCTTGGAAGACGTGGCTCTTGTAAGCGACCATGTGAGGATGGAGACTGATGGAGAAAAATTTGTGATGAGTGCGAAGGGGGATATAATGGGGGCTAATATAGAGTTGAAAAGCGGAAGCGACGCGCTTTTATCTTTAGAGGTTAAGGAGCCTTCCAGAGCGACTTATCCGCTTAGTTATCTTTCAGACATAGTAAAGGCTGCTTCCGCCACTTCAGATATTGTTGCTCTTGAATTTTCAACGGATATGCCGGTGCGGCTTGATTTTAAACAGCCTTATGATGGAGCATTAATTTATTATCTTGCGCCGAGAATAGAGGTTGAGTGAGAAAAGATCAGAGATTTATCTAAAGGAAGACAGAATTGACTCTGTCAAGAGCTGATATAGCTAAGTATCCCTTTCTTGCTGATGCGGCTGAAGAAGTAAAAAGAGAAGACTTGGATATTCAAAGTCTGGATAATCCTGAAGTAGGACTAATTATAGAAAGGGCGATAGAGCGGATAGAAGAGGCTCTTAAAAATAATCCGCCTCGAGTTTCGTATCGTGAACGAGAAGAGGATGTTGAGATTCCATCTTTTCCAGTAGCGATGATTTTGGCAGCTGCTTCAGAGAGCAACTATATAAAGAGGCGATATGCTCTTGCAGAGGCTATGAGGGCTTATGATCTTCTAAGAGAAGAAAAGAGAGAGAAATTTCTTGAAGTAGCTAGAGCTTTCAATTGGAGGATTAGATGCCCCGAAGATTTGATTGGAGGTCGAAGATTCGAATTTGCAATCTTCTTCGTTGACTATCTCAGAAATACTAGATCCTTTCATGAAAGTCGATTCAAACTTGTTAATAGGCCGATGTTGAAAGGCGAGATTTTCCTTACGAAAAGGGAAGCGGCTAGATTGCTTCGTGAGGAGATACGGAGAAGGATTGAGGAAAGACTTGAAGTTGATGTACGATCGATTATTCCGGAGATTCTAAAGAATCGAATAGAGAATTTAAAGAGGAAATACGTCAGCCATGAAGAGAAGGTCATATTTGAAGAGTTCCCTAAGAAGATAAAGATGGAGGCTTTTCCTCCTTGCATATCTCAGCTTCTCGCAGCCGCGAAGGCTGGCCGTCACATATCCCATCTAGGCCGTTTTACTCTGAGCTCCTTCCTTCTAAATGTTGGGATGAGCCCCTCAGAGGTTGTAGACATCTTTCGTTCCTCATCGGATTTCAATGAAAGATTGACGCGTTATCAAGTTGAGCATATAGCGGGGGTTAGGGGATCTGGAACAAGGTATATTCCTCCATCCTGTGAGACTTTAAAAACTCATGGTTTATGTCTTGAACCTGATGATTTATGTAGGGGAATCAAGCATCCATTAGCTGGATACCGTAGAAGAATAAGAACCTTTAAGAAAGAATCATGAGACTATTTAGTCTGTTATGAATAGGGTCTCTTTTATTCGTGACAGATTTGCAGAGTTCTATGAGGAAAACGCCTCCAATATTGAGGCGCCTTCATCCATTTCTCAAAGAGAATTCGGCTTCTTTACCTTTAAGGAGAACGTGGTTATAAGACATAAAGGATTCGTCACTGTGGAGGCTCTAAGAGAATTCATTAAGCAGATTGTTCCTTCTCATGCTTATTACTCAGCAGCCTACTACGAGACGCCTGAGGAGAGTATGGAAAAGAAAGGTTGGCTTGGAGCCGATCTCTATTTCGACATCGATGCAGATCACATTCCAACAGAATGTGGAAAGATTCATGACGCTTGGCTATGTCAGAACTGTGGTTTTGAGGGGAAAGGAGTAACACCGAAGGAATGCCCAATATGCGGCGGTAAAAGATTCAAGGAACAGAAGTGGCCCTGTGAAGTCTGCTTGGAATCCGCCAAGTATGAAGCTATAAAACTCATAGACTTTCTACTGGAGGATTTCGGATTCTCCCCCGACGAGATCAAAGTCTCCTTCAGCGGCCATAGGGGATATCACGTCCAAGTAGAGAATGAAGTGATACGTGAGCTTGACTCAACCGCCCGTAAAGAGATAGTGGATTACGTAACTGGCGTCGGATTGGAGCCGGCTTATCATGGTCTGCGCGGAAGCTCTTACGGCTCAAAGGTGATCTTAGGGCCCAATCTAGACGAGAAAGGCTGGAGGGGACGCATAGCAAGGGGAACCCATGAATTTCTATTATCTGCGACTCGCGAAGATCTTGAGGACCTAGGTTTAAAGAAGAAAGTGATAGATGAGATTCTTTCCAGAAAAGATGAGATTCTGAGAAGCTGGGAGAAGAGGGGGCCATGGAGCCTAATAAAGGGTGTAGGCATTAAAACATGGGAGAAAATAGTAAAGAAAGCTATCGAATCTCAGTCAGCACGGATCGACACGGTTGTCACCACGGATATTCATCGTCTAATTCGTCTCCCAAACACTCTGCATGGAAAGACAGGCTGGCTTAAAGTCTCCTTTCCATTCGAGGATATCGAGAAGTTCGATCCCTTGTCTTCAGCCGTAGCTTTCAAAAAGGGAGAAGCTACAATATATGTGAGGGAAGCCCCAATCTTCAGATTAGGGGAGGAAACTTTTGGCCCCTACAAAGATGAGAAGGTTGAATTGCCCATGGCCGCAGCAATGTTTCTTTTATGTAAAGGCACCGCTGAGGTTGTAGATTAGCCGTGTATGACGAATTGTTTGAAGCCTGGAAGAAAGAGAGGCTGAATAAGGAGATTCAGTCTCTTCCTAAGGATTTCTATTTCAGACTGGCCAGATACATAAGGAAAATTCGTGAAGAGCAGAGAATGTTAGATGAAAGAACTGTTAAAGGCAACCTTATGAAGAGGGAGGAGAAAAACGTCAAAAAGATGACGGAAGACCTGATTCAGACCCGATATGAGAAGATAATGCGGATCATTCGGAAAGGCGATGTTGTGCCCACAACAAACTTGACTGAGGAAGAAACGGAGTGGACTCAAGAATCCTCCGTTCAGTTTGAGTCTTTTAAGAAATTCGCTGAGAAGCTCATGCAGGGTCGACTAGAAAAAGTTGAGAAGAAACGGAATAACGGCCTCGTAGTGGTTAGAATATTAGAGGAAATACCTGAGATAATCGGCGTAGATATGAAGACATACGGACCATTTAAACCGGAGGACATAGCGTCGCTTCCCGCAGAGAATGCGAGAACTCTGATAAAGCAGGGTGCAGCTGTAGAGATAGAGGTTGCCTCATAAAGGCAGAATCCTTTAGATGGAACACTGAATTGCGAAAAGGAACCGCTTCATCTTACATCATGCTTTTCTTTCTGAATCAGCGGAACCCTTCAGATCTACCCCTCTCTTTTATATACTTCTTAAGTCAAAAATCGTTATGATATCTGAGAGGCGAGTATCTCTTGGAGAAACTTGCATTATTTGGGGGAGAACCCGTCAGGACCGAGCCGCTGCCGACCATAAACAACAAGACTGGAAGGAATATTGGAGATGAAGAACTTAAGCTTCTAAAGGAGGTTATTGAGAGTGGCTCTTTATTTCGCTATTCCGGCAAGATGGTTTCGAGGTTTGAGGAGAAATTCGCCGAGTTTTTAGGCGTAAGATACGCTGTTGCCTCCACCTCTGGTACTGCGGCTTTACATGTGGCTACGGGAGCAATACCTTTAGGTCCAGGAATGGAGGTTATCACCTCACCCGTCACCGATATGGGAACGATCATAGCAATCTTGGGGCAGAATGCTATTCCAGTCTTTGCAGATCTGGATCCCGAGACCTACACGTTGGATCCTGAGGATGTTAGAAGAAGGATTACGGATAAGACGAAGGCCATAATAGCTGTTCATCTTTTCGGATTGATGTGTGACATGGATGCGCTCAAGGAGATAGCTGAGGAAAAGGGAGTATATCTCATAGAGGACTGCGCTCAAGCTTATCTAGCCGAGTATAAAGGGAAAATATCCGGCACTATAGGTGACCTCGGCTGTTTCAGCCTGCAGCAATCTAAACATATGTTTACTGGAGATGGAGGGATAACTGTTACAAACGATGAGGGACTTGCTAGAAGAGCCAGGCTCTTCATGGATAAGGGCTGGGATAGAGAGGCCGTTGGTGCTCGAAGATATGTTATGATCGGTTTTAATTATAGGATGACTGAGCTTCAGGGAGCTGTTGCTCTGGCCCAACTTAAAAAGGTTAGGTGGGTTGTTGAGAGGAGAAGAGCGGTAGCTAAGGCTTTAACGGAAAAGATAGAGGATATAGAGGGTGTTAAGCCTCCGAAGGTTCCTAAGGGTTATAAGCATTCATATTGGCTGTATCCGATAAAGCTTGATTTGTCCATGTTCAACGTGTCCCTAGAAGATTTTGTTAAAGCTTTGAGGGCTGAGGGTATACCTGCATCTGCCGGTTACATAGGGTTGCCGCTCTACATGACTACAATATTCCTTGAGAGAACCGGCTATGCTGGAACTGGATGCCCATGGATCTGCCCCCTCTACGGCAAGGAGATAACGTATGGAAGGGGACTCTGTCCAGAGACTGAGAAGATTCTAAATCAGCTGGTGACCTTGCCGTGCAATGAGTATTTCACGGAGAAAGACGTTGAGGATATAGCCTTAGCCATAAGAAAGGTTGCTGATTATTATAGGAAGAGAAGCTAAAAATTGTTCTACTGATATATTTAGTGGATGGGAGAGCTCCATGCCGAGAGACCTGATAATTGATTCTCATGTCCACTTGAAGCATGGAGACTTGCAGAAGACTGAGTATAGTGCAGAGGCCATAGTAAAAATAATGGATGAGGCTCAGATTGACAAGTCCGTGGTTTTCGCCATGTCAACTACGACGAGTCGATCGATCGATATGGCATGCAGAGCGGTTAGCAAATTTGAAGATCGCCTCATCCCCTATGTTTATGCCCTTCCAAGCTATGAGAAGCCCGTAATCGAAGAGATAGAGAATGCGATATCTAATCTTGGATTTAGAGGAATCAAGATTCACATGGGAGAATGTACTCTGGAGAGATACGTTACAGAGCCTGTTCTTAGACTTGCGGGGAGATTAAATGTTCCATGTCTAATCGATTGCATTGGAAGATATGACCTCATTGAGGAGATGACGAGAGCCTTTCCTGAAACGAAGATTATAGTTGCTCATATGGGGAAGTACCTCTGCGAAGATGAATCGCTCATGGACAGATTTATTCAAATCGCGAAGTCTTACAAGAATATCTTTCTAGACGTCAGCGGAGTTGTGATTCCAAGAAAAATTAAAGAGGCCGTGGAAATCCTCGGCTCCAGCCGCATCATCTTCGGAACGGATGGACCTAAACCGGAAGGAGCCGAATTTGCACGTGCAGAGATCGCTAAGATAAGAAGGCTAAATTTGAATCCAGAGGATGAACGAGCAGTTCTAGGCGGAACAATATCTAGACTGCTCGGAATTTAGAGAAGGCTGCTAAAACTTTCGATTACATACTCTTCAAGAGTTAAAGCTGCGAATAGCTTCTAGAGGAACTTAGAATGGGAAACCATGCATAGGCTCAAATATCGTCCAGACGCCGGTTCTTTTTCAGCTCGACACCTCGGGTGATTGGGGGCCGCGGGCTGAGCTGGTCGGCCGAAGCCTTCCAGCTTACACCCCGGCTCCATCAACCCCATCTTCTATGGGAACCC
>Ga0190363_1001301_pt1 | contig 14774 bp, 15 predicted proteins | sample 48721867_MG_FD_161272 | JGI IMG/M metagenome (GOLD analysis project Ga0190363, IMG submission 161272) | Hydrothermal vent microbial mat bacterial communities from Southern Trench, Guaymas Basin, Mexico - 4872-18-6-7_MG | ecosystem: Environmental > Aquatic > Marine > Hydrothermal vents >...
AACTTTATATCCCTTTTTACCAAAAAAATTTGAAAAATATATAGGTCAGCCACTTTCTGAAATACCAGATCCATTCGGATGCCATAAGAGCTATGATGAACATTTTCTAGCTCCTTTTTTTGATGCTTTAAAAATTTTAAAGATAGAACCAGAGATTTTTTACGCTGATAAATTATATAAAGAAGGGGTTTATACTGAGGTAATTAAAACTGCTCTTTCAAATACTTTAAAGATAAAAGAGATTATCCAGGAAGTTACCCATGCAAAATTACCTTCTAATTGGTCACCTTTTGTTCCAATTTGTTCAAAATGTGGTAAGCTAACTGATACTGAAGTTCTTTTTACCGATCTTGAAGCTAATCTTGTTACTTATCGTTGCAAATGCGGAAACAAAGGTATAGCTGATTTTTCAAAAGGAGAAGGGAAATTAAGATGGAGGATTCACTGGCCTGCTGGATGGAAAGTTTTTAAAATAACTATTGAACCTTTTGGAAAAGATCATGCTACTCCAGGAGGTTCCTATGATACTGGAAAAAGAATTGCAAAAGAAGTTTTTGGTATCGAACCTCCTTTTCCAATTGCTTGTGAGTGGGTTTATTTAAAAGGAAAAGGAGCAATGGCAGGATCAACTGGAGTGGTTTTAACACCTATTGAAGCTTTAAAATTTTTAAAACCGGAGATTTTAAAATATATTCTTTTAAGGCCAGATATTTCAAGGCATATTGAGCTTGATCTGGGTCTAGGAATTTTAGATCAAATAGATGATTTTATTGAACTGGAAAAAGCTTATCTAAAATCAAAAGGTAAATGTGATTTTGCTCGTGCTTATGAATTTTCATTGATCGAAAAAAGAAGGAAAAAGATTCTGCCTCATATTCCCTCGCGTCATTTTATAAACACAGTTCAATCCGCAGCTGGGAATCTTAAAGAAATCAAAAGGATTTTAAGAAAAACAGGGTATGGAAAGGAACTTAAAAATGAAAAACTATTAAAGGAGCAAATTAGTAAATTTTTAAATTGGATAGAAAATTATGCTCCCTCAGATTTGAAATTTGAAGTTCAAAAAGAATTACCCCAAAAAGCAAAAAAACTTAAATCAAAACAAAAAGAATTTCTTAAAGAGTTAGCTAAATTGATCAAAGAAAAACAATGGAAACCAGAGGATCTTCATAACGAGATTTATAAATTGATAAAAAAAATGGATTTAACACCAAAAGAGGGCTTTCAGGCAATTTATTTAGTAATTCTAGGAAGAATTTCCGGTCCAAAAGCAGGTTGGTTTCTTTCAATCTTAGATAAGGATTTCTTAATAAAAAGATTCAAACAAGCATCACGAGGGGAAAATAATGGTGATTAACGGTTTTTTGGATTAATTTTTGTAAGCAACTAACTCGCATGAATACTTATGAAGAGACTTAATAACTTAATAAATAGAAAGAAATAGGCTAATTCGTACGAATACGCCTATAAAAATTTTTGAATAGAAATTTGTAATAAAAAATGTAATTTTGGAGTAAAGAGGGGCATGAAAAAATTAGTAAAAATTTTAAAAGGCTTAGCGAACGAAAGAAGACTCAAAATCTTACAGCTGCTAGAAGGAGATACTGAAAAGAATGTAAGCAGTTTAAGTGAAGAGCTAAATTTATCTTTTAGAAGCACTTCAAGGCATTTAAGAAAAATGTTAGATTTAGGAATTTTAAAAACGCGACAAACTAGAAACAATATGTTTTATTCGTTAGATAAAGATGAAACCGGCTTGATTAAACATGTATTAAAATTAATCAAAAGATTAAAATAGGTTTTATAAGACTTATTCGCACGAATATGCCTATAACAAGATTTGACCACCTTTAAGCGGATGTTTTGAGATTTAGTTATAATTAACAAAGAGGATGAAACTCTTTTCATCTATTTTTGAAATTTTGAGAACATTGGAATAAACAGAATTGGAAAAGAATTTGCGTCTAGCAATTTTTTTGTTATAATATACTAGTAAGGATCCTCGCTTTAACAGGCCTAGAGGAGGTTCAGTTCGGATGCATTTTATATACTTATGGTATCTCCGGTGGATCTATGTTGGATATAAAATTATTTAGGGAAAAAGCAGAAGAGGTTAAAGAAAAACTGGCAAAAAGGCAGATAGATGCTAAAATTGTTGATGAAATTCTAGAAATTGACGAAAAAAAAAGAGAATTAATTACTAAACTTGATAATTTAAGAGCTGAGCAGAAAAGAGAAAAGAAAAAGACTAAAGAGTCTATTCTTAGAAAGAAAGAGATTAAAAACCTTGAAGAAAGTTTAGAAAAAGTAAAAAATGAGTTTGAGAAATTAATGCTTTCTCTTCCAAATCTTCCTTTAGATTCAGTTCCTTTAGGAAAAGATGAGACAGAAAATAAAATAATAAAAACTTATGGAGAAAAACCGGAATTTGATTTTAAACCAAAACCTCATTGGGAATTAGCTAAAAAACTTGATTTAATCGATCAAGAAAGATCAGCAAAAGTTTCTGGATCGAGATTTTTTTATCTTAAAAAAGATTTGGTTATTTTAGAATTTGCTTTGATCCAATTTGTCTTGGAAAAATTGATTAATAAAGGTTTTATCCCGATGATCCCTCCTTATTTGGTAAAGGAAAGAGCAATGTATGGAACTAGTTTTTTTCCAGGTGCAGAAGCATCTGAGATTTACAAAGTAAATCCAGGAGAAGATGATCTTTATTTGATAGGAACTTCTGAAGTTTCTTTAATAAATTATCATGATAACGAGATTTTAGAAGAAAAGAATTTACCAATTCATTATTTAGGATTTTCTCCTTGTTTTCGAAGAGAAGCAGGTGCTTATGGAAAGGAAACAAAAGGAATTATTAGAGTCCATCAATTCGAAAAATTAGAAATGGTAAGTTTTTGTAAACCTGAAGATTCCGAAAAAGAGCATCAATTGATTCTTTCTTTAGAAGAAGAAATTATGCAAGATCTTGGTTTTCATTATCAAGTTGTTGAAATGTGCACAGGGGCTTTAGGATATCCTGCAGCAGCAAAAAAATTTGATATAGAAGTTTGGCTTCCGGGAGAAGGCAGATATTTAGAATTGACTTCTTGCTCAAATTGCACTGATTTTCAAGCAAGAAGACTTAATATTAGATATAGAAAAACTCCATCAAAGGAAGAGCCAAAGCCAAAATTGAATCTAGTTCATACTTTAAATGGTACTGCCTGTGCAATTTCGAGAACTTTAGTAGCAATTTTAGAGAATTATCAACAAAAAGACGGCTCAATAATCGTTCCCGAAATATTACGTCCTTATACGGTTAATATAGAGAGGATAAAATGAAAATTACAATTAATTGTCGTAATTTAAAATTAACACCAGAAATAGAAGAATATATTTATAAGAAGATAGGGAAACTTGAGAAATATGTAAAAAATAATCAAGCGGTTGTACTTCATGTGGAGTTAATGGAAGATCCCTCAGGAAAAGAAGGGAATAGATTTGTCTGTGAAATCACGGGGTTCGCTCCTCATAAATCTTTTCGAGCAAAACAGGCAGCTCATCAAATTAAAGTTGCAATTGATTTAGTTCAAGAAAAGATCGAAGAGCAATTAAGAGCTTATAAAGAAAAATTTATAAGTAGAAGAGAAGATAAAACAAAAGAAATAAAAGGAGCAAAAGAGCTAGAAATAGCCGAATTTCTTGCTGAAGGATTAAAAGAAGATAAAATAAAACAAACGCTTAGAAAAATAGAAAATTTACCTAAAGAAGTAAGAAGAGAAAGGAAAAGAAAGAAGTTTCCTATCAAAAAAGGGAAGAAGGTAAGAAAGAAAAAAGGAAGGAAATAGCCATGGTTTTTTTAAAATTATTTGGTGATCTTAACCAAAGAGAATTAAATAAATTAAAGCCTATTGTTGATAAAATAAATAGGCTTGAACCTGAGATTGAGAAATTAAAAGACGAAGAGCTAAGGAAGAAAACAGAAGAATTTAAAGAAAGGATTAAAAAAGGAGAAAGTTTAGATTCTATATTACCTGAGGCATTTGCTGTAGTTAGAGAGGCCGCTAAGAGAACTTTAGGTCAAAGACATTTCGATGTCCAGCTTATGGGAGGAATTGTCCTTCATCAAGGAAAGATAGCTGAAATGAAAACTGGTGAGGGAAAAACTTTAGCAGCTACCTTACCAGTTTTTTTAAATGCTTTAGAAGGTAAGGGAGTTCATGTAGTTACAGTTAACGATTATTTAGCAAAAAGAGATGCTCAATGGATGGGAAAAATATATCTTTTTTTAGGTTTATCTGTTGGAGTTCTTACCCATGAGAAAGCTTATTTAGTTAAAGAAGAGGAAACTCAAAAAAGGGGATTGCAAGTTAAAATCGAGGAAGAAAATTTAATAGAAGTTCCAAGAAAACAAGCTTATTTAGCTGATATCACCTATGGAACCAATAACGAATTTGGATTTGATTATTTAAGAGATAACATGGTTTTTGATCTGAATGATATAGTTCAAAGAGAATTGAATTATGCTATTATCGATGAGATAGATTCTATTTTAATAGATGAAGCAAGAACACCTCTTATTATTTCAGCTCCAGCAGAAGAATCAACAGAACTATATAAGACATTTGCCAGAATAGTTCCGATGCTTAAAGAAAATGTTGATTATAATGTTGATGAGAAAATGAGAGCGGTTACTTTAACGGACGAGGGAATTTCTAAGGTGGAAAGATTGTTAGGGATAAAGAATATTTATGATCAACCAGGAAGAGGAATAATTTTAATCCATCATCTAGAGCAGGCACTAAAAGCTCATGCTTTGTTTAAAAGAGATAGAGATTATGTAGTTAAAGATGGGGAAGTGATTATCGTAGATGAATTTACAGGTCGTCTTATGTATGGAAGGCGGTATTCAGAAGGACTTCATCAAGCTATCGAAGCTAAAGAAGGGGTAGAAATTAAAAAGGAATCAAAAACTTTAGCAACTATTACATTTCAGAATTATTTTAGGATGTATAAAAAATTAGCAGGGATGACAGGAACTGCTGTTACAGAAGCTGAGGAATTTGCAAAAATTTATAATCTCGATGTTGTGGTTATTCCCACTAATAAACCAATGATTAGAGAAGATTTACCAGATAGGGTTTATAAAACCGAAAAGGGAAAATTTGAAGAAGTAGTTAAAGAAATTAAAAAAAGACATGAAAAAGGACAACCAGTATTGGTAGGAACTATTTCAATTGAGAAGAACGAACTTTTAAGCGAATTACTTAAAAGAGAAGGAATAAAGCACGAGGTTTTAAATGCAAAAAATCATGAAAGAGAGGCTCAAATTATTGCCCAAGCTGGAAGAATAGGAGCAGTAACAATTGCAACCAATATGGCAGGGAGAGGAGTGGATATTATATTAGGAGGAGCAGATACTGATAGGCCTGGATGGAAAGAAGAACATGAAAAAGTAAAAGAATTAGGAGGACTTCATGTAATTGGTACAGAAAGACACGAAGCAAGAAGAATTGATAATCAGCTTCGAGGAAGAGCAGGACGTCAAGGAGATCCAGGTTCCAGTCAGTTTTTTATTTCTTTAGAGGATGATCTAATGAGAATTTTTGGTTCAGAAAAAATAAGAGCATTAATGGATAGACTTGGTGTTCCAGAAAATCAACCTATTGAGAATAAAATTCTAACCAGAGCAATCGAGAGTGCTCAAAGAAAAGTAGAAGCTCATAATTTTGATCTAAGAAAACATGTTTTAGAATATGATGATGTGATGAATAAACATCGAGAGTCAATTTATAAATTAAGAAGAGATATATTAAAAGAGGAGAATTTAAAGGAAAGGATTTTAGAATTAATAAAAGAGGAGATTGATCTGTTTGTAGAATTTCATACCTCAGGAAATTTTGAAAGTTGGAATTTTGAAGAAATTTTGGAAAATGCATCAACAATTGTAGAAAAAGAAAAACTACCATCTTTAGCTGAACTTAAAGAGTTAAAGGATAAAGAAGAAATTAAAGAAATCTTATTTGAAAGGATAAAAGAAGTTTATGAATTAAAGGAAAAAGAAATAGGGGAAGAGCAGATGAGAATGTTGGAGAAAATTGTTTATTTAAGAATAATTGATACTTTATGGACTTTTCATTTAGATGCAATGGAAGATCTTCGAACAGGAATAGGATTAAGAGGTTATGGACAATTAGATCCTTTAGTTGAATATAAAAGGGAAGGATGGAAAATGTTTAAGAATCTTGAAGCAGCAATAAGATCTAATTTAGTTAGGACTATTTTAAAAGTGCAATTGGCTACTTCTGAGACTGGAAATAAAAACCAATTTCAAAAACAAAATCCTTCCTTTAAAAAAGTAGGAAGGAATGATCCTTGTCCTTGTGGAAGTGGAAAGAAATACAAGAAATGTTGCGGAAGAAATCTTTAGTTTTCTTTTACTTCACTAACTATCTTTTCAAATACCTGAGGTTCTTTTATAGCTATATCAGCAAGAATTTTTCTGTCTATTTCCACATTCTTCTTTTTAAGCAAATTAATAAATTTAGAATAAGAAAGGCCTAAAGCTCTTACCGCGGCATTTATCCTTTGGGTCCATAATCTTCTAAATTCTCTTTTTCTTACTTTTCTATCTCTGTAAGCATAAACACCAGCTCTTATCACTGCTTGTTTTGCTAGTTTGAATGAAGATTTTCTAGAAAGACGATATCCTTTTGCTAGCTTTAGGATTTTTTTATGTCTTTTTCTAGTTGTTTTTCCTCGTTTAACTCTAGGCATTTTATATTCCAGGAATTAATTTTTTTAATCTCTTTATATCTGCTTTGGAAATATCATAATCTCGAGCATATTTCCTTTTTCTTGTTACATCCTTTTTTCTTTTTAAATGGGAGCTAAAAGCTCTTCTTCTTTTAAGTTTTCCTGAGCCTGTTATTTTAATTCTCTTTTTAGCTCCTGAATGAGTTTTTTGCTTCATTTTTTTGGAGTTATTATTACTGATAGCCTTCTTCCTCGAAAGATTGGTTCTCCTTCTTTTTGACCTAATTCTTCTAGATTTTTTATTATCTCATTTATTAGTTCTTTTCCTCTTTCTTGAAACATAATTTCTCTTCCTTTGAAATGAACATAAATTCGGACTTTTTGACCTTCTTCTAAAAATTCTTTAATTTTCTTTAGTTTTATCTCAAGATCGTGAGTAGAAATTTTTGGGGTTAATCGAATTTCTTTTAATTCAGATTTTGCTTTTTTTGATTTTTTTTCTTTTTTAGCTTGAAGATATTTAAATTTTCCAAAATCCATTATTCTACAAACAGGGGGACGAGCTTTTGGAGAAACTAGGATTAAATCCAGATCTACTTCTTTTGCTTTTTTTAAAGCTTCTTCTAGAGGAAAAATTCCTAAGTTTTTCCCTTCTTCATCTATAAGAAGTACCTCTTTTGCTCTGATTTTTTCGTTGATAATAAATTTCCTTATTTCCACCTCCTTTCCTTGTATTATACTAAAAAATTTCTCTAGGGACAATCACTTTTAATCCTTTAGGAATTAACTCAATTTCCAATGGGGTGAATCCAAAATTTTCTCCGTCTATGATTGTAGGTATAGATTTTTTAGTGCGAATCTTGATATTTTTGAAAGAGAGCTTTGTTGGAACATTACCTTGGTTACTTATAAAGATGTTAAAGGAATCTGATTCAATAGCAGGATTGTTAATTATTACCAAATCTGTTAAAGTGTTTGCTTCCAGTTTTTCTTCGATCTCTACATGGAGTTCAAAAGGAGTTCGAGGAATTTCCTTTGATAGTTTTTGCCAAATTGTTGGAGATTTTTGAGTTTTTTCTATTTTAAGATAGGCACAGAAATATCTTTCATTATTTTCTGTTTTAACTTTTCCAACATTTATTTCCTTTAATTTTCTAGGAAGTAGAATCTCAATAGCTTTCTTCCAATTTTCTATACCTAATAATTTAGCAAAAATATTATTTTCTCCTGTTGGGATAATTCCTAGAGCAATATCTGTATTAATCAAATTTTGGGCTATTTCATTTACCGTTCCATCTCCGCCTATTACCACCACAGTTTTTATTCCATTTTCTTTAGCTTCTTTGGCAAGATTATATCCATCTCCGGGTTTAAGTGTTTCTAAAAATTCCCCTGCGATTTCATAATCATTCAGGGTTTTAAAAATTTTGTCTTTGAGTTTTTTTGCTCTTCCTGCGTTTGCAGCTGGATTGAAAATATAATAATACATGGCTACAATTCATAAGTTGGTTTTATTTTTTCTTCTTTGTGCATGGTTATTCTTCCAGAAATAATTCCTCCTTTTTTAACCACGAGAGTTTGACAAATAATGTTTCCTGTTATTTTTCCGGTTTCTAAAACAACAACTTCTCCTCTTACATTTATATCTCCCCAAATTTCTCCTCCAACTGTAAGATCTTTTGCAAATATGGGTCCTTCTACTTTTCCTTCTTTTGATACAATTACATCACTTTCGGTTCTAACTTCTCCTGTAAAAGTACCGTTTATTTGGATAATCCCTTTTGCTTCAAGAATTCCTTCTAGATGAACCCCTTGACCAACAATAGTTTCGGGCTGGATAATTCCTGCCAAAATTTCCTTTTTCCTGAACATGGCAATATAATAGCATAAAAAAAAGAAAAAAGCAATTTAGTCATCATTTTCTACCTGTGAGCTTTAGCTCGCCATTTAGAAGCGAAAAACTAAAAGCCAACTAAAGCGAAAAACTTAAAACCAATTAAAGCGAAAAACTAAAAACGAAAAACGAAAAACACACTCATTATTGGACCAACACGCTTTAGTGGGGTTATCAGAAGTTTGAATGCAAGCTAAAGCTTGCAGGTCCAGAGAAGGGTGAATGGAATATCCAAAAGAAAGAAAATTTTTCGCTTTTCGCTTTTCGCTTTACGCTTTCTTTATTTAGATTGACTTTTTCTTTTTCGCTTAGTATAATAAAAACTCAGTTAAGGAATAAAGATGGGAGATTCAATTAAAATTTTTGGTGCAAGAGAACATAATTTAAAAAATATTGATGTTAAGATTCCAAAGAATAAACTTGTGGTTATCACTGGTGTTTCTGGTTCAGGAAAATCTTCTTTAGCTTTCGATATTATCTATGCTGAAGGACAAAGAAGATATGTAGAAAGTCTTTCTTCATATGCAAGAGGATTTTTAGATCTTTCTGAAAAACCAGATGTAGATAAAATTGAAGGTCTTTCTCCAACAATTGCTATTGAGCCAAAAACCTCGGGAATAAATCCTCGTTCTACGGTAGGTACCATCACCGAGATATATGATTTTTTAAGAATACTTTTTGCTAGGATAGGACACCCTCATTGTCCTTTCTGTGGGAAAGAATTAAAAAAGCAAAGTTTAGAAGAAATTGTTGAACAGATTTTTGATCAATTTTCATCTTCAGAAATCTTTATTTTTGCTCCTTGCATTTATCATCAGAAAGGAACGCATCTACAAACACTTGAAGAGATAAAGAAATTACCTTTTGAAAAAATAAGAATTGATGGAATATTATATAATTTAAAAGAAAATTTACCTTTGCTTGAAAAAAACAAATTTCATAATATAGAAATTCTAATAGGAGAATTAGTTTTGAAAGACAAGATAGAAATAAAAGGAAAGTTAATAGAATTGGTAAAATTAGCTTTAAAATATGGAAAAGGCAAGGTTATAATTTTTAATAAAGAAGAAAAGAAAGAACATTTATTTTCAGAGTACTATGGATGCATAAAATGCGGGTTTTCTATTCCAGAAATTTCTCCTCGTTTTTTTTCTTTTAACTCACCTGTTGGAGCATGTCCTTCTTGTTCTGGTTTAGGGACAAAGTTAGTAATCGATCCTGAGTTAGTAATACCTAATCCAAGATTAACTCTTGCTGAAGGAGCTATTCAGCCTTGGGCCCGAGCCACTTCTCGATTTTCTTGGTATGTGAAACTTTTAGAGGCAGTAGGAAAAAAGAAGGGATTTTCGGTCAATGTCCCAGTTAATAAGCTTTCTAAAAATATTTTGAAAATCATTTTATGGGGGACAGGAGAAGAGCGTTATGAACTTGATTTAAAGGGTAAAAAAACTGAAGTCATTTTTGAAGGGGTTATTCCTGATCTAGAAAGAAAATATAAGGAATCACAATCGGAGTACATTAAAAAAGAAATCGAGAGATATATGCGAACCTATACATGTCCAGATTGCAAAGGAAGGAGATTAAAGAAAGAAGTATTAGCTGTGACAATTCTTGGTAAATCAATAGCAGATTTTACCGAAATGCAAGTTTCTGATTTAATTAAATTTCTAAATCTAAAAGAAATTGAAAAAGATCTATCAAAAAAGGAATATCAAATCGCTTTACCTCTTTTAAAAGAGATTAAAAAAAGACTTTCTTTTTTAATAGACGTTGGGGTCCCTTATCTTACTCTTTCTAGATCGGCGACTACTTTATCTGGTGGAGAAATTCAGAGACTTAGATTAGCAACTCAGATTGGTTCTGGGCTTTCAGGGGTAATTTATGTACTTGATGAACCTACAATTGGTCTTCATCCAAAAGATACTCAAAATTTGATTAAAACTTTGAAAGATTTAAGAGATCTTTTAAACACGGTAATTGTTGTTGAACATGATAGATCGGTTATTGAATCTGCTGATTTTATTTTAGATATAGGACCAGGAGCAGGTATAAATGGAGGAAAAATAGTAGTAGCTGGTTCGCTTTCTAAAGTTAAAAATTCTAAAAAATCTCTTACTGGATTATATCTTTCTAAAAAAAGAGTTATTGAATTCAAAAAAAAGCGAAGAAAGGGAAATGGAAAATATCTTAAGATTATAGGTGCCTCTCATAATAATTTAAAAAACATCGATGTAAAAATTCCTTTAGGGGTATTTGTGTGTGTTACAGGGGTTTCAGGATCTGGTAAATCTTCTCTTATTTATGATATTTTAGCAAAAAAACTTTCTGTTGAATTTCATCATGCAAAGATAAAACCCGGGGCCCATAAAAGAATATTAGGACTCGAACATTTAGATAAAGTTATTGATATCGATCAATCTCCAATTGGAAGATCTCCAAGATCTAATCCTGCTACTTACACAGGCTTATTTACTTATATTAGAGAGATTTTTGCTAATTTAAAGGAATCGAAGATAAAGGGACTCACCGAGGGTGCTTTTAGTTTTAATGTTAAAGGGGGCAGGTGTGAAAATTGTAAAGGAGAAGGATTAATTAAAATAGAGATGTATCTTTTACCAGATGTATATGTGATATGTGATAAGTGTCAAGGAAAGAGATATAAAAAAGAAATTTTAGAGATTTACTATAAAGGAAAGAACATAGCTGATATTTTAGAAATGACAGTGGATGAGGCAGCAGAATTTTTTAAAGAACCACCTCCTTTAATTGAAAAATTAAAATTACTCCAAAAGGTTGGTTTAGGATACCTTAAATTAGGTCAAAGTGCTACTACTTTATCTGGAGGTGAAGCTCAGAGGGTAAAATTAGCAGCAGAGCTTTCAAGAAGAGCAACAGGAAAAACAATCTATATTTTAGATGAGCCTACCACTGGCTTGCATTTTGAAGATATTAAAAAGCTTTTATCAGTTCTTCATCAATTAGTAGATAAAGGTAATACAGTGATAGTAATCGAACATAATTTAGATGTGATTAAAACAGCTGATTGGGTGATAGATTTGGGTCCAGAAGGTGGAGAAGAAGGAGGTTATTTAATAGCTCAAGGTACTCCAGAAGATTTAATTAAAATAAAGAGATCTTATACTGGTCAATGGCTTCGGAAAGTTTTATAAAAGGGATTAATATGGAAAGAACATTTTTTCTAATAAAACCAGATGCTGTAAGAAGAAAGCTTATAGGGAAAATTATTTCCAAGATAGAGGAAGCAGGCTTTGAAATAAAAAGAATGAGAATGGAAACAATGGAAAGAGAAAAAGCCGAAAAACTTTATATTGCTCATAAGGAAAAATCGTTTTTTCAAGAATTTATGGATTATCTTATCTCTGGGCCAGTTGTTGGGATGGTTTTGGAAAAAGAAAATGCAATAAAAGAATTAAGAGAACTTATTGGAGCTACAGATCCCAAAAAAGCAAAACCAGGAACAATAAGATACGAGTATGGAATAAACGAAAGGGAAAATGCAGTCCATGGTTCGGCATCTAAAGAAGAGGCAGAAAAAGAAATAAAAATTTTTTTTCACCACCCCAGCAGGGGCCAATCCCGGACACCTCGGGAATTTTTAAATAATTAAATAAAAATATTGACAATTTGTCAAAGATATGTTATTATGAAATAATCCTGCCAAAAATTCTGATTCTCTTTTGGAATCAGAAAAGGCAGGAGAAGAAAGAGCAGGTTTCTCCAAAAAAGGGGAGACCGATCAAAAAGTCAAAATTGGATCCTTTAACAAAATTTGACTTAGATCGGTCCCCGCCTCCTTCCCGGCCTGCTCTTTTCTTTTTTATTTTCAATTTTCCGCTTTTTAAACCAATAAATACCACCTACGCGGTGGACAAAGGTTCTTGACAAATTTAAAAATTTATGATAAAATTAAAGCAGAACTTTAAAAATTTGAAAAGAGGAGGTGATGGAAAAAAATGGTAAAGGTGGAATTTAAGAATTGTAGAAATTGCAAAAGAAGGATCTGTAACTTGAGAAAAGAACTTCTAAGAGCAACAGAATTAGGGAAATTAAAAGAAGAGGATAAGGAATATTTTTTATTAGAAGTGGCTTCTCGTTGTAAAAAATTTAAAGGAGGTGAAGAGGAATGAGAAGTTGTAAAAATTGTAAAAGGAAAAGAAATTGTGAGATTGTTAAAGGGATTATAGAAGCGAGTAAAATGAAAAAATTTGAACATTTTGTGCTAGAGGAAACTCTAGCACAAGTAGCAGGAAAATGCAGTGATTTTGAAGCAAAGGAGGTGGAAGAAAAATGAAAAGAGGTTTTATTTTTATTTTTTTGATAATTTCTTTCTTTATTTTGAATTGGTGTTGGGGTATAGGAAGAAGGGAGTTGAGAGAGGTAGAGAGAAGGTTGGAGAAGGTTGTGGGAAGGGATTTTGCGGTGAGAATAAAGCATACAAAAGAGATAAACGCTTATGCAACTGAGAATGGCAAAATTTTTATTACGAGTAAGATGTTGGAGATGTGCGCTACTAAAGAGGAGCTCGCCTTCGTGCTTGCTCATGAGATGGCTCATATTGTTTTGAGACATCATCAGAAACAGAGAGAAAAGGAAGTTATAGGGGCACTTTTAGGGGTAGTAGTAGGAAAGATAGCAGGAGCGGATGAGGAATACGAGTTCCGAAATTGGGCGAAAGTAGGAGCCACGCTTTTAGGAGAGAAAAGAAGTAGGAAACAAGAGTATCAGGCGGATGAGTTTGCAATAAATTTAATGAACAAAGCAGGATTTAATCCTTGGGGGAGCGTTGAGATTCTGAGGAGATTGAGAGAAATTTACGGAGATGGTCCTGCAGATATTCCTCTTCTCGGATGGCTCGCAAGCCATCCGGTGACAAGAAATAGGATAAGAAAATTAGAAAATCTAATAAGAGGGAGGTGAATGAAGATGAAGAAATTTTGGTTTTTGTTAGTAATATTGATATTTTTTACAATTAACCTAATGGGAGAAGTGATGACAGTTCGACCAATACCACCAGGATTGAGAGGAAAGAAAGTTTTACCTTCTAAGTATGTGTGTATAAAGAATTATTATCCTGTAGAGAACGAGTTATTAGTAGAATTCAACTACACTAGCAAAGCAGATTGTTGTAATGCGTATATAGGAAAGGGTATTCTAACACTTTATAGAAGCAGGAACTATAATTTCTGGGTTTTGAAAATAGGAGAATCGGCATTTTATAAACCTCTTCAAAAAAGAACTGTAGCAGCAGTAGAAGAGAAAATCGATTATTTGGTGAAAGAAAAAGAAGCAGAAAAGAGGAGAAAAAGAAAAGAGAAAGAAGTAAAACAAGTTACTAGATTTCTAAGAAACCTTTATTTATCAGAAAAAAAGAACGTTCGTTACAAAGATCGGCATCAAGCCGATCTTGCGCGAGAGTGCATAGACACCTGTCTTCTCGATGGAAAAGATTCCCTTTCTTGTCAATTATGTGTATTAACAGGAGGATATTATATTTATAAAAAGAATAAAAATTAAACCTATATATTCTCTCAGTCCCCGTTGGGGACTTTTATTTTTGGAAATTATTTACTCTCGCTCCTTTTCGTGGACACCTGAGTTTATCAAGACTTATAAAGCGAAAAGCGAAAAACTAAAAACGAAAAACCAATCAAAAAAACTAAAAACTAAAAACTAAAAGCAAAAAACCAATCAAAACGAAAAACGAAAAACAATTTAAAATTTTTAAACAATTTTTACACTTTACACTTTATGTTTTACGCTTATTTTTTCGCTTTTCGTTTTACGTTTTACGCTTATTTTTGCGTTTTTCGCTTTACGCTTTCTTTGCTTTAGCTTGCATTATCGCGCTAAAGCGCGATACTCCGGAAGAAAAGAGGTTTTACGCTTTACGTTTTACACTTTACGCTTTTCACTTTTCACTTTACGCTTATTAAAAAACTCCTCCTATTTTTCAACTTTCATTAAAATTAAATTTATCCCTTCCTTAAATTGTAACCACTTATTTTGCCATGGCAAATTAATACGTCACATTTATAAAGCGAAAAACTAAAAGCGAAAAACTAAAAACCAATCAAAAAAGCGAAAAACTAATCAAAGCGAAAAACTAAAAGCTAAA
>Ga0190363_1001303_pt1 | contig 14731 bp, 29 predicted proteins | sample 48721867_MG_FD_161272 | JGI IMG/M metagenome (GOLD analysis project Ga0190363, IMG submission 161272) | Hydrothermal vent microbial mat bacterial communities from Southern Trench, Guaymas Basin, Mexico - 4872-18-6-7_MG | ecosystem: Environmental > Aquatic > Marine > Hydrothermal vents >...
TCTATTATCTTCAACTGCTTTTCTAGTAACGTTAAATTGTACTCTATCACTCGTAGCTGCTTCTCCATGAATTCTAATATCTTTCTTATTTCCTTCATGCTTGTTCAACCTTATTGCTAGTTGATTTAACTTCTTTACTTCACTATCATGTATCTTTGACAATAGTTGTTCTACTATTTCTCTCACAATCCTTAAAGCCTCACTTGTAGAGCACTTGTATATGTCTATCTTTGTCTCAGCTAATAGTTCTACATTGACTTCATCTATATCTCTATAAACTCTGATAACATGCTTATTAAGATTTAGTACAACACGTATCTTATCCATGATTTCCACCTTTTTCAAAGGTGTACTTTAATACTTCAAGTAGTACGTCTAGTAGTCTATCAGTCATTGTTATGTAGAACTTGTGTATAAAGTGTCTATAGTTTAGTCTTTCAATGTCTTCAGCTACTGGTATATAGTTGTTTCTAAGTATTATTTCCTCTACATCATGTAGTTTATCTTTTCTAAACATATTGCTAACTAATCTTATCAGCTTTCCAGTATATAGTACTACAAAGAATTTATCTACTACATCATCTATTACCAGCTTTATCATGAGCGGCTTGTATGCTTTAATTGCTCTTTCCAACGTCTCTACATCATCTATTACATAGTATGTTTTCAAAATGAACTGGTATTCACTATAATTAAATCTCACGTGATTCACCCCCACCATATACCTTTTTTCTTTTTAATGACTTGTGCTAGTTCATGTACAGAGTTTATTATCTTATCCATTTGCTCTATGAGTCTTTTTTGACTAGCTGCTAGCTTTACTAGTTTGTCTAGTATGTCTGCTAGGTTGTCTAGTTCTGATTTCAATGTACTATAACGTGTTTCTAGTGTAGCTATTTTTCCTTCCAGTTCTACTATTCTTGCTTTCAATGCTTTTATTTCATCTTTAAGAGTGTATACGTTTGTCTTTCCCATATCAACACCTCATATATTCATTTCTATGCAATTGTTCCTATATAGACGGTATAATAGTACCTTGATTTCTTTTTCTATATTTTCCATTGTATATTTTAGATTATCCAATGTCGCATTTAAATAATATTCCGCTGTACGTGGTACATTGCTTTTTATATCATTTATTGTTTTCTTAACAGCTTCTAAAGCCTTTAACGCTACCTCGTATTTTTCCAATTCTTCTTTTATAGGAATACATTCATCCTTCATACTATCACCTTGTTATATGGGTGATTCATCTTCTATTAATAGGTCTCCGTGAAAACGTGGTTTTAGTCTTCTTTTTTGCTCAGAAAGCAGCTTTGAGACTGCTAACCTTATCGCTTCACTCCTTGAAGCAAAAACCCCTATGTTCACAAGGTGATCAAGCTGTTCAACCATATACTCTGGCATTTTGATGGTTATCATTTTCAATCCTTTTTTCTTTCCTTCTACGCTCATTTTTTCCACCAAAGCCATGTATATACACCATATATACTTTAATATTGATAAAAGTATATATAGCTTACCACCCCAGTAATACTCGGTAGAGAACATGAGTATAAGGAAAATTGATGATAGAACATATATAATAGACTTCTCTGATTTAGAAGAAACAGTTGTTGTTTCTATCAAAATGAAGAAAAGCTTTGTAGAAAAAATAGATGAAGCTGCACGTAGATATGGTTTTGACTCAAGGAGCGATTTTATAAGATACTGTATTAAGAAGGTGTTGAATGAATTAGACGGTAAAGGAATAGAAGAAAACAGTATCGTTAAAGTAAAGATAATGTAGAAAAAATATCTTGTTTAAACTGTTTTTTCACTTCATGTTAATGTTATTGTTATCGTTATATTATATGTTATTTCTGCTGTCAGGGTACCGCTTGCAGCAATTGTGAATATTTCGTTATCGTTTGCGTCAGTTAGTATTATTCTATCATAGTCTATGTTACTTGATGGAGTTATTGAGCCTGTTACCGTAACAGTATTTTCTGTTGTGTTTGCTTGCACGCTTTCAGCTGTTGTTGATGCTAGTTCTGTTGTACCAGAATAGAACTTTATCTTATCTATCTTGATATTTGTGATCCTGCCTTCGATGAAATCTAGTATCCTTGATACTGCTAACATGTTAGTACCTAATTGGATAGATATACTCCAGTTGATTTGAACGGTATCATTGACGTTGAGGCTAATTGGTTCTGGTAATGTATATGTGAATAACTCTGTTCCATCGCTAGCGTCTAAGCTGAAATACGCTGCTGTACCAGCGTTTGTTATCGTTACAGTTTTTGTTATAGCATGATTACTCCAATCACTAGGTGATACTGATACCTCACCCAATACTGCACCAGCACTATCTTTTACACGTAGATATGCTACGCTTACGCTAACACTTGGATCTGCTAGTGCTCGTACTATCAAGTCTTTCAAGTCTTCCGTTGGAGTGTTCGTGCTTATCTTGAAGTTGTATTTCATGTCTTTCTACCTAATATCTACTTGTATGAATAAAAATATATTTATTATGATGGGTTTTACCGTCTACGCCCAAAGAACAATAACAGTATAAGTATCGCTAACAGTATCAGTATTATAATCCATGTGTAGTCTACTGCTTTAGGCTTACTGATATTGTATTGTACATTATCAGTTAAGCTAAACTCAGCTGAAACAGCTGATAGCTGTAACGCATAGTTTACATTATCTGTTACAGCGAAGTCAGCATTTGCTATTAATTGACCACCAGCTATATAGTTTACACTATCAGTTAATGAGAAAACAGCGGTAATTGCAAGTTCTTGAGGCGGTATATAGCCAACACTATCAGTAATAGAGAAACCAGCGGTAATGTTTAACTTCTGAGGTGGTATATAGCTGACATTATCAGCTATAGTAAAGTCTGCTGAAACATTGATTGCCTGTGCTATCGTATATGAAACACTATCAGTTAATGAGAAACCAGCGGTAATTGCAAGTTCTTGAGGCGGTATATAGCCAACACTATCAGTAATAGAGAAGTAGGCACCTATGCTTAATTGTTGTCCTATGTTATATGAAACACTATCAGCTATAGTAAAGTCTGCTGAAACACTTAATGATTGCGGCGGAGTATAGCTTACACTATCTGTTAATGAGAAACTAGCACTAATGCTTAATGTTGGTGTAATATTATAGGTTACGCTATCAGTTAAGCTAAAGTCAGCTGAAACATTCACACCAACAACTGCTATACTGAAGCCGCCGAAATCAGCTACTGCTTGTGCTATCGTTGTGTTAAATCCGCCGAGATCAGCAGACAATGCTTACACCTTATGGTACTGCTATTGCTACTACACCAGAGAACGGTATAGTTACTTGTCCATTAGCATCAGTTGTAGCAGTTTGATAAGTATTATCTATTCCTGCGTATAGATTTGTTAGAGCTGTTAGCTTCCACATATACACAGTTTTACCAGATAACGGGTTACCAGCACTATCCGTAACGGTTACTTTATTGCCGTTCACGCTGACAATAAAGTATGAGTCTGGTACAAACTTCTTAAAGTTAGCATAACCCACTATCTTATCAACGCATACCATGTTATTGGGCTTACCAAAAGATATAATTGGACAATCAACAGGTATACCAGTAGTCATTACATCGTTTATTGGATCATATAGTATGCCTTCACCAGCAGGCTCTATAGCTATAAACATTTTCACTCCTATTGCATAGACACCAAACTTCCATGTATCACCTGTATAAGCTGTTACTGACTTTGTAACAGTTGTGCCATCATCCTTTATTATCGTGGCTGATGACTGGTCAATTCTCCATACCCATACAGCTTGTGTCCCTTGATAATATATTGGTATTGGAGCATCTGGATATGCCGATAATGTACCGTTGTATAGTTGTGTACCACTATAGTCATATATGTACCAGTTTCTGTTATTATCTACTATCACTATTTTGTCTGAGCCAAGCAATCCTATATGATGACCTACACCGACATTTATTGCTATAGCGTTTGCTAGTACATCATCAAGTGATGATGCAGTTAATAAATCGTTGAAGTCAAAGATATATGCTGCTGAATTATGCTGACTATATACCACTTTACCGTTCTGTATATTTACTATTATATTGGATGGTGAACTTATAGTTGATGATCCTTGAAGAATTGTTGTTGATGGTGAATCAGGGTTTGATAAGTCTATTACCATTATGAATGGATAACCCGTATTAGCTGATGTGTATCTTACTCCAGCCCATAGAATATACCATTTACTGCCGTCATAGTATAATGATTTAAGTCTACCCCATCCCCAATATGGTGTACACTCGTTACCCGTAACGTTTACGTGGTTTCCATTACGATCAATTAGCCATACATGGAATATGTTTGGTAGAGATGTACATCCATATTCATCACTACCATAGCTCACGTCGTGATACCAATGTATAAACGTCTTATCTATCCCTATTACGCTGAGATCTAATGGTGGGCTATTTATATCGCAGTCATCATCTACAGTACATATTTGTTTTATTAATGTTGATGTAGGCATAATCCCACCTATCCTTACTTATACACCTCTAAGAAAATAGTGTATTATAAAAAATATATAGTGTAATGGGTTTAACTTTTCTTGTTGTGATTCCTTAACATTTGTATTATTAAATCTAGTGTCTGCTTTATCATATTGTCTCTCTCGCTTGTACGTTCATCCATTCTTATTATTGCTTCAGTAAGCTTTTCTACTGCTTTACGTAGCTCCTTGACCTCATTATGAAGCGTGCCTGTTATGAATCGTGCAAAAAATATACTTAGTACAACACCTAGCCCTGCAGTTGATGAAAGAGTTATCAATGCGTCTATGCTGTCCATTGTATCACCTTCTGAACATCATTAGTACTCCTATCAATATGATTATAGCTAGTAGCGTCCAGAACCATGATGGTAGTACTTCTTCTTTCTCTGGTGGTGGTTGTAGTGTGCTCGTTATTGATTTTCCAAAGCTTGTACATGCTTCTATACATTGTATTTTTTCTTGGTCTGTAAGCGTTGGGTCTTCAAGGCAGCTTTGTATACATTCTGATACTGTTTGTGTTATCTTGTTTCTGCTTTCATTAGTGCTGATTACAGCTTGACTTGAAGTCCATACACCTACTATGTAACCTGCTACAATTATTGTTGTTATCAACAGTATTAGACCGCCGATTATGATTGCTCTAACTATCCATGAACCAAAGTCTTCACGTGTTACCTTTATCACCAGCGTTACGTATAGGAATTGATCATCATAGTTAAAGTCTACTGAATATAATGGTAGTCCAAGTCTTCTACAAATAAACTCTAAGAGTGGTAATATGTCTCTCTCTAACACGAACTTACCCCAAGACCATCCTACGATTTGTAGTAAGCCCTTGATTCCTTGTTCTCTCGGTATCTCAAATCTTATGTGCAAGAACGTCTCTCTTACTTTCTTCAACTGTATTGTTGTATCACTTACTACGCTGTAGATAAGCTGTGCACCATAGTAGAATTCACTATTAAGTGTTTTCCAGAACACATATATTATATCCCAGCCTTGAGCTGGTTTCTCTATTACAGCGTCTACGTCATATAGTATTCTATAGAAGCCCTTACGTGCATCTATTACTGCTAAGTTACCGTGTAGTAGCTGGTTGTTTTCATCAACGAATCTCACATAAGTTGTACCCTTCTTGTAATAGAGATATGCTAGCCTATCGTATGTTACACCAGTACTTGCATCCCTTACCTCTATTGTATGATAACCGTGCACTAGTATCTGTGATCTAATCGTGGGGTCAAGGTTATCCCAATATATCTTAAATGATAGACCACCATTAGCTGGTATTATAGCAGTAATTGTAGCTCCTAATGTATCCTTCAATTCTATATCATCTATGTAGAAGTGTACTGTTACATCACTACTAGTATCATTGTATAAGTCTAGCGTTATACCGTCTTCATCACTAAAGACTATGCTTGTAAACAAATCACGCTTAACACCAATCTTCTTTGGTATAATAAGCCCTCTTTCCTCTATAACTGGTATACTCATTACCTTGCACCTAGTAGAAATAGTGTATTATAAAAAATATATAGTGTAATGGGTTTTACCAAATGACAGCTACAAGCTCATAGCAGAAACCATCAATTGTACTACCATCTTCTGGTGCAAATAGTTCTAGTGTCTGAGGCTCAAAGAACAATATACCATTAATACTTAATATTATATTCCATGCATGATACCCTAAGAACATGCCTTTATAGTACAGTCTTCCAATAGCAATACCTACGCTATTCTTCTTTAGAATCGCACTAGCGTAGGCTGAAAACAGTTTAGCGTAGTCATCACAGTCAAAGTTATCTACAATATATCTAACTGATACTGATTCTATGAAGTTCTGATACCTTGCTATTACATCATATAATTCCTTCATGGTGCATGGTTCATACTGTACATCCATGAACCAAGATTTTATGAAGAATGCTGGTATATCCTTTAGTTTAACATACTTTACTGTATCAAGTAATAGTTTAGTTTTGCTAATCTTCATGTTTTCTACCTCTTTTCCATTCTTCTAACTTACTTCTGAGGTCTCGTTTAGGTTTGGTTTCTCTTTGTTCTATTTTCTTCTCTAGAGCATTGAATACTACGTCTATTGCTTTGTTCAAGAAGTGTACGAATGTACGTGCTAGCTCTATGTCTAGTGAATCCTTTGGTACTGCTACAAGCTCTATTCTTGCTTTACAGTTAGGACATACTATGTCTCCTAATTCCTTTACAGCAAATACTGTTTTACAGTAGGGGCATTGTATCATGTATGCTTTATTTGAGGTACCTTCTTTTCCATTCATTTATTTTCTCCTCTACTATTTTTGCTTCTGATGTTGTTTCAAATTCTATTAGAATGTATAGTATGTTGTCTTCTCTATCAACTACAATGTCTCTGGGCTTGTGCTTAACTGTGCTGAGAATTGTCATAGCTTCACGTAATAAATCCATTAGTCCGCTCATTGCTTTACACCTTCAAGTGTTTTTCTCGCTGCCTCTAGTTTTTCACGTGCTTTTTCATCTTCTATAAACTTCTCTGCTAAACTGAGACCCCTTGCTAGTATCTCTAAGAATCTATCACTTGATGTCATCATTCCACGTGCTAGTGCTTGTTGTCCATATTGTAGTATTATCGGTTGTTTGCTTAGTTCTTGTTGTACTTTCTGTGATATTATTTGGTCTAAGCTGCTTATTGCTTGTAGTCCAAGTGCACCAGTCTGAGCTAAAGTCAAGTAGTCTGATATTACCATTTTCCAAAACTCTAGTGCAAAAGCTAGAGCTGCAGGGTTCTGTGCTGCTTGCTCTAATAGTGCTCTCATACGCTCTAATTGATACTGACCAGTCATTACTTGTACTCCAATATTAGCTAAGTACAATAATGCTTCAAACTCGCTCATTCCCTGAGTCTTAGCTACATATTCTATCATTTGATACAGTTGTGGGTCTTTCTGCTTTATACGTGCTAAGAATCCTTTTTCACGTAGCATTTCCTTTTTCTTTTCTTCTGAAGACACTTGTGTACACCAGTTATACTCTTGTATACAAGTGTATATAAAATGTACGTGCTACGACAATTGTCTATTTAGACAAAAATCTAAACATCAGTTAAACCCAAAACCCATAAATACTATAACATAAACATATAAAACATGGTAGAAAACATGAGCCTTGAGATAGAGTTTGGAGAAAAAAGAAAAGTCGCAAGATTAGAAAAAGCATTTTATAATGGAAAACCATTCATAAGACAAGTATACTTCAGTATAGAGCAGCCATACAAAATAAAGCTTAACGAGGAAGTGATTGAAAATGACATTATAAAAGCAGAGCGTACAAAGTATCTTAGCGATTTAACAAGTGCTACTGAGGACAAAGTAAAGAACATATTTGATGAACTGAACAGAGAATTTGATAACGCAAAAAAGGAGGTAATGAGAAGGTTTAAAGCATTAGAAAAAATTAGTGCACTCGTAGACAAAGTACTAGTTCTTAAAGACTGTTAAACTAATTTGATTTTTTTCACTCCAAGCTTTCTTCTACTGTAGATATTATTTCGTCTATGTCTTTTCTTCTTATTTCGTATATGTCTGCTATCCATCCCTGTATATATTGTCTTTCAATGAATCTTTGAGTCCACCTAGCAAGCATTGGTAGCATTGTTACTGGTACTTCTCTAACGTATATTCTTTTATCAACACCAGCCCTTGTAACATAGTGTATGTCTATATACGCTCTATCACTTGTGCTGCTAGTCCAGACTACCAAGTAGTAGGGCATCCTATCACCAAGAAGAATATGGTAAAACGTGTAAAAAAATAGATATTAGTTTAACTAAAGACTTTAGATATGAATCACGTCATGGAAAGCCTTCTTTGACGTTTTTACCACTAAGTCATGTTTACCGCTAGCTAGTGGAGATGATAATGTAGCCTTGAAGTGACCGTTAGCATCAGTAGTTAGACCTGATGGTGTTACATTATTACCATCAACTATTATCTGTACAGAATCATTAGCGTCAAAGTTCCATCCCTCAATGGTAGACGCATCTATTGCCGCAGCGAATGGTCTCTTACTACCATAGAACCTATAAGCACCCCTTATCATGTTAGCAATACCTAGTGCTAAGCTATCCTCTAGTACCTCTAATTCCTCTATTCCAGCAAATTCTCTACCAAGAAAACCTATAGCACCAGTAATTATCGGCACCACACCTTCACTTGCATGCTTTAGATAAGGCTTTATCTTGTAGAATGCTGTGTTCTCGTATAATACGTCTTCTACTATGTTTACTATACCGCCTACAGCACCCTTGATTACTGGTTGTGGAACTGCTTCGTATGCACGTCTAAGATAGGTTGGTATTGGTCTTAATCTTTGTAAGACCTCGCTCATTTGCTTTCACCCCTTTCTATTCTTTAACCGTAGACTGGGGGCTGTAGCTGTATTGGTGGTCTCATAACTGGTGCTTGTGTTTGTTGTGCTGGATACATAGGAGCTGGCATTTGCATAGGCATGTATGGTGTTACGGTTGGTGCAATCATTTGTTGTGCTACTAGTGTTCTATAGACTCTACCAGCTTCGTGAGCTGCATAAGCAAATGGAGCACCAACTGCAGCGTAGTTCCTTGCTACATCAGCTACGCTTCGGACAGGTGCTTTGAGTGCTTGCTTCCCGCCCCTAGCATTTATCATACTAGCTACTCTAACGAATAATGGATACGCTACTTGACTGTAGTATGCATACCAGCCTCTCTGGAATCCTTCCATAGTCCTTTGACTCCATACTGGAGCGGCTGCTTGTACTTTTGTTAAAGCTCCTTGTAGTGCTACATCTGGGGCTTTTACTCCTATGAATGAAGACCTTCTAGCCATACATATTTCACCTCTTTTTTCAAATGATATTATGTTAAATTGTAATATATAGTTTTATGAGTTTTACTCATTTACGTATCTTTCTATGAATTCACGTAAAACAAGGCTCATTTCCTTTCCTTGTTTTCTACATTTCTCTTTGAATTTCTTTTTGAGATCTTTTGGTATTTTTGCTGCTACTATGACTAGTTTTTCGTACACCTGTGTACACCAGTTATACCCTTGTATACAAGTGTATATAAGTGTACACTAATGCTAGAGATAAAGCTGATAGTAATTCCAGTATGAGCACTAGTATTATTGCTTGCTTGAACTTGTTTATCAATTCATGCACGTAGTCTAAGACTAATGTATTGTTTGTATAGCTGCTTAATTCTTTTGTAACCTTTCTCTCAATATATTCAAGGAAAACTACCGTCGCATAAACGACGATAATAATAGAAAGTAATACGAGATTTATCACTATTACAGCAAGATACCCCTTGCTTTCTATTGCATCCCACCAAGATACTTTAGATGTTCTACTAGTATAAATAGTTAGCTGAACGTGTGCAGACATACTTTGCTGATAGTGTGCAGAACTGATGGGAAATCGTGCAATAAAGGGATAGAGACCCCCTATATTACCCCTCATACCCACACCCCCCTACCCACCCCCCTTGGGCTACGGGGTATATCTATCCCTATATATGCAAAAAACAAGAGCTGCAGGGGGGTGATTTGCACACGTTCAGCCAAGACCCCTGCACACGTTCAGCCTCATTGCCTGCACACGTTTAACGCTGTTAAAGCTGATGATACTACTGTTTACTAATAATTGAACAAGTAGAAGTGGGTAGAATAGACGCACACGTTCGGATGGTCATGGTGCGGGGGGTGTAACGACCCCTGTAATGTACCCCTACATCAAACTATGATCATTCTCAAGTTCTCGCTGTAGCCCTAGGGAGTAAGTTTTGATGCAGGGGGGAGTAGCATAGTTCTACCCAAAAGACCCGCTTTTTTAAAGGATTGCTAGCACAGTTGATTTAAGTGCTACCCCTGTAACAAAGCCTAGTATAAATTCTAGTATATCTCCTATTTTATATAATAGGATTTCATCTTCTTTTATTTGGTAGACTATGAAGACTAGAATTATTATTATATTAAGAATAGGTACTATGGGTACAATGAGTCCAAGTAAAAAATGGATTATGGATTTTAGGTCATCAAAGATTTCTCTCATTGTCTATCATGTTATATTTAGGCTAACACGTTTAATATTTGTTTTAGTTCATCTATGCTACTTACTCCTATCTTACTGAGTAATTCACTTGGTACTGTGCCCGTGAATCTTAGATATACTTTAGCTTGCTCTAGTGCTCTACGTCTCTCGGTAAACCTTGCATAGTAGACTAGTAGAGTGTTTAAATCATCCCATCCTACACCAAATTGGAATTCATTTGATTTAGCTATATACTGTAGGTCTACACCAGCTTCAATGAGATAAACCACGTGTGTTCTACGTAAATCGTGTGGTACTAGTCTCCTTGAACCAAACCTTTCTTGTAACTCGTCTCCATAATATAGTTCAATTTTCTTCATTAACCTGCTTAAGAAGTTCTTGAACTTGTTCACAGTTGTTATTCCTAGTGTTTCTAGTATGCGTCCTTGTGGTCTACCTGCTTTTCTCCAAATCTTGTATAGTTCATCTGGTAGGTCTTTGAAGAATAGGTCTAGCTTAGCAATCCAGTCAGTATTTGATTTTGATTCATGTATCTTTATTGTCTTTTCCTTCCAGTTAATATTCTCCCATCTAAGCCCCCACATACTGCTTTCTTCTTTTGCACTATATCCCTCTCTAGCCCCTGTGGTAATGTGCAATTTGAGATACAACTTTTCTAAATCGCTAAATCTATTGTCTTTTAATATCTTTTGCAATATTTCATAAGGTAAGTAAGTTTCCTTTGGATTAGCTACTGAAACTGCAGCTCCTACTCTATTTGCAAACCAATTCTCGTTTATTACAGTCCTTATTGCTATCTTGTATTGTCTAAGAGTAGCCCCACTCCAACCTAGCTTTTTGCTCATTTCATCAAGAATCTTGCTTATCATTTCCTCAGTCCATAGGTCAGGGTTACTTGGTAGTTCAGGGTGATTAGCCTTGATGTACTTAGCTATACGTTCAATGTAGCCTAGCAGCCTGTTTATCTCCCTTTCAGTAAAGTATTCTCCGTGTTTCGTGATGCCCCATCTACGTCTGGGATTCCTTATGAATTCTTGTACTACCTTGCTTTGTCTTATGTCTGCTACATCTTTCTTAGCTCTAGCCTCTAGAAGCTCATTAAATATGTCCATTAATTCATTGTGTGATACTTCTATTTGTTGTACCTTGTTGTCCTTGAATATTGATATTGCTTTTCCTTTCTTTATCTTCTGTTTGAGCCTATAGATTGAGACCCTATTTAGCCCTAGTTCATTAGCTATATCGCTTTCACTAAGACCAAAACGCTCCATAAGACCGTAAACAACTGCTACCTCTTTAACGTCTTGGAATATTGGGTAACCATAATTGTTTAGATTACCATACTTTTTCTTTATGTCAATTATGCGGTCTCTTATAGCAAAAAAGATCTCTTTAACTGACTTGGGAATTAATTTCCAATCAAATTGGTTTTGGGCTTGCATGTTTCCCGATCCCTGCAACACGTGTTATACTTAGATTCTGCCCCTTATAAATCTATATCCCCCTGTAATAACAAATAGTTAAATATTCTTTTGAACATATATCTATGCATCTATTGTATATTGATTGTCTAGACAAGTTGTATTTAGCTGCAGAACTGCAGCATTTTAGCAATAAGCTAACAATATCAGCTAGGCTTTCACTAATGATATAACATAGCTTAAAGCACTCATAAGGTATTGCCTTTGTAGACATAGCTTTATACACCTTCTTCTATGATTATTTTTACTTTAGCCTTGTTTTTACATACTCGTTCAAATAATACTTTTATTATAGAATCGCTTATCTTATAAAAGCCGAAAACTTCACCCTTATTAAGCTCATATATTAATTCTAGTCTCATAGACTACCACCTTTCTTTTTACTTCTTTTTTATTCTTTTCAAAAAATCTTTCATCTCTTTTCATCTATATCATATTCATCTATTATATCTCCATGAGCATAAGCACCTATACGTACCTCTTCTATGCTACCATCTCTCTTTACAAATATTATTATTACAGGTATACCAGATTCTGCTAGTTCATCATATCTTTTCTTCAATGCTTTGATAGCTTTTTTGATAGCTTTATCTAATTGCATACCTACCACCTTATTGTCTCGTATTGTATCTCTTTTCTTTTGACTTCCTCTTTCTTTGTTCTTATGATTATTTTGCGTAATCCGTACATTATCTCGTTTAGTCTACTTATTGAATCACGTACATCGTTGTATAGTTCATAGAATTTCTGTTTGTCTTCTTGTTCATTTAATAGATTATGTATGATTGCTTCTATCTTTGCTTCAATGTTCTTTAAACGTGAGTTAAGTTCATCTAGTAGCTCGTAGACGTTCAGTTTGTCTGCTAGTAGATCAACTTCTTTTTGAAGTTCTGATTTAATTATCTTCAATTTCCTTATCTCTTTATACAACTTAACAAGCTTCTTAGCATCAGCACCCATAGCTTTTTGATTTGCTTTAAGATAGCAGTCATAGCATAGTACACCATAGTTCTTTCCCCAATAAGCTATTTCACCAACATCAATGACTCTATTACATTTAATACACTTTGTCTTATACTTAACAATTATCTCCTTTAATGTAACTTCTTTTACATCTTCAGCACTATTAACAGGGTTAAAGAGTAGCTCTAAAGCATATTCTATAACTTTAACTCTACTTAATCCATGTTCTTGAGCATACTTTTCAAGCTTCTCATACAACTTATCATCAAGTCTAAGAGTAATGTTCTTAGTCATTGACTATCACCATCACAATCATTATTAGCTATAGTATATTTTTGTTTACATGCTTTTTCTATTATTTCTGGTATCTTCTGATTAGCCTCTAATTGAGCTAGTATAGGTACTAGTGGTGCTGTAGCAAACTCAAATATCATCATGTGATGTGCTGCTATTGGTGAAGCATCACGTACTTTAATGTATATCTTGAAAGCATCCTTGCCTATCTCAATTGCTGGTTGTGCTCCTAGCATGTCTGCTACAGCAAATAATGAAACAATTGTATTCTTTAGAATCTCTAATATAGTCTTTCTATCACAGTATCTAGTAAGATAACTATAATCTTCAATAATATCTATATCTACTTTTGTGAAGTCATCATTAAACCTTATGTTTATTTTCCATTCTTTCGGTGGTAGTTCTAGTTTATGGTTTAAGAATTCTTCATAGCTCTTAACTCTACCTTCAACAATATCTCTAACTGCTTCTCCAAGCTCCTTAATGAATTCCTCATTATACTTCTTGGAAGCTTTAATCTCAACTGTCGCTCTCTCAGAGTCCATACTCATACATTCTAACCTCTTTTATCCAGTAGAATGATACTAGTTCTCTAATATAGTCTAATGCATCTAACCAGTTAGTAAAGTCTCTTGTTTCAACTTCTCCTATTTGATAACGTATTTCTACTCTTATCATTTTAACCACCCCCTACGTTTCAATTTCATACATTACAACCTTTTTTACCCAATAGAATAATGATACTAATTCTCTAACATAGTCTAGTGCATCTAGCCAATTAGTGAAATCCCTTGTTTTAACTTCACCTGACTGATAACATATTACTACTCTTATCATTTAAGCCACCCTCTCTTTTTCAACTCATATTCAATTAACTTTAATCTTACGTTATAGCCTGCTATTATCTTTGAGTTAAAGAGAGGATTAGGGTTATAGACTGGTCTAAGCCATCCTAGCTTTACAAGCTTTCTTATCTTCAATAGTATGGTAGATGGTTTAAGGCTTGTTTCACGCATCAATAGGTTGAATAGCTCATTGTATTCATAGTATGCTTTGTTTCTACGCTTAGCATGCTTGTAGATAATGAGTGCTATTTTTTCGTATGGATATATTATGTCTCTCACCTTATCTACCAGACTCTCTATTAGTTCTACTCCCCTTCTCCCACCATGTAGATACAATGGAATTTCTATCACCTTCAACTAGTTTTTCTATTATCTTCAACTGCTTTTCTAGTAACGTTAAATTGTACTCTATCACTCGTAGCTGCTTCTCCATGAATTCTAATATCTTTCTTATTTCCTTCATGCTTGTTCAACCTTATTGCTAGTTGATTT
>Ga0190363_1001305_pt1 | contig 14718 bp, 12 predicted proteins | sample 48721867_MG_FD_161272 | JGI IMG/M metagenome (GOLD analysis project Ga0190363, IMG submission 161272) | Hydrothermal vent microbial mat bacterial communities from Southern Trench, Guaymas Basin, Mexico - 4872-18-6-7_MG | ecosystem: Environmental > Aquatic > Marine > Hydrothermal vents >...
ATTGGAGAGGGATTTCACATGTTACAGCTTCACCCCCGATCTACCAGTTTCCAATTTGAAATACTACAACACTGGGAGGTACAATCTTGAACTCATTCATACTCCCGGCCATACTCCAGGAAGCATCTCAGTCTACATCGAAGAATTCGGAACAGCAATCACAGGAGACCTCATATTCGAGAATGGAATTCCTGGAAGGACGGATCTATATGGCGGTAACACGAGGAGCATTCTGAAATCCCTTGAAAAAATCCAGTCCCTCGACCCTGACTACATTCTACCTGGTCATGGACGGATTCTGAGTGGGAGGAGTGGTATAAGGGAGCTTTTCGAAAAGGCCATTCAGATTATAGCCGCAAAAAATTCAGATTGAAAAACCTCATTATTTTTCATTAGCTTGGTAATTTTAATAATAACTATTAGGAGATAACTTTCACAACATCCAGAAACGTTATGTTTCTTCTTCCGAAGTTTCCACAGATGAACACAACTCTCGACAGATTTTTCCCATTGTTCCACAAAAAAGATACCGAAGATGAAACTGATATTAGATTTTTCCAGGAAATAAGTGAATACCATTCTAATTTACTTCAAAAAGTAGATGAGGTTTATTCAATAGCAGAAAAAGCCAGGCAAAAAAGTTTGGATCCAGAGAAAAGGGTAGAAATTCCCGTTGCCAGAAATATGCCTGAAAGAGTTGAAAAATTGCTCAATCTTCCTGAGATATCAGATTTGATCCACGATCTTGAGGAGAAAGGTGTTAGTAGGGAGAAAATCTGTTTTATAATTGCAGAAGAGCTAATAAAAGGGAGATTTGGCAATTTTGATGTTGAAGAAGCGATGGATAAAGCCGTTAGAGCATCGGTTGCGATTCTTACGGAAGGTGTAGTTGCGGCCCCAATAGAAGGGATAGCCCGCGTGAACCTTGGAAGAAACTATGATGGAACGAAATATCTGAGAATATATTACGCTGGCCCAATCAGAAGTGCTGGAGGAACCGCTCAAGTCATCTCGGTTCTCGTTGGAGATTACGTAAGGAGGCTAGCCGGATTGAATCGGTACATACCAACCGAGAACGAGATTCTGAGATATATCGAAGAGATTCCACTCTATAAAAAGGTTGCAAACCTTCAGTATCTGCCTTCTGACGAAGAAATAAGACTTATCGTCTCAAAATGTCCGGTCTGCATAGATGGTGAGCCTACGGAGGATGTAGAGGTTTCTGGCCATCGGGATCTTGATAGGGTTGAAACAAACAGAATTAGGGGGGGTATGGCCTTAGTTATAGCAGAGGGTATAGCACTTAAGGCTCCGAAACTAAAAAAGATCGTTGAAGAACTAAAGATAGATGGTTGGGATTGGCTCGATGAGCTGGTGAGTAAGGATTCAGGCAATTCTGAAATAAGCGTTACACCCACAGACAAATATCTGACGGATATCGTAGCAGGCAGACCCGTTTTCAGCCATCCTTCGAGGAAGGGTGGTTTCAGGCTTAGATATGGTAGAGCGAGAAACTCGGGATTTGCGACGGTAGGGATCAACCCCGCTGTGATGGCAATCACCGGAGATTTCATAGCTGTCGGAACGCAGCTTAAAATCGAAAGACCCGGGAAGGCTGGAGGAGTCGTACCAGTAACTTCCATAGATGGGCCGACTGTAAGACTGAAGAACGGAGATGTTGTGAAAATAAATTCTGAGAAGGCTGCCTACCTCTATAGGGATCAGGTTGATGCGATTCTTGATCTGGGTGAAATCCTAATTAACTTCGGAGATTTCCTAGAAAACAACCATCCGCTACTTCCAGCCTCATACACCTACGAATGGTGGTTGGAAGAAGCTGGGAAAATTCTCCCGCCAGGAAATTATCGAGAGATAGATGAGGAAAAGGCGATAAAGCTATGCGATGAATATGGTATCCCCTTACATCCCGATCACACGTACTTATGGCATGACATATCGCTGGATGAGCTCCGGTATCTCAGAGATTTCATTTCAAACGAGGGAAAGATCGAAGGAAAGTATGGAAAGAGCACCCTCGTAATTCCCAAGGATTTAAAGACGAAGGATATCTTGGAAAAGATCTTACTCGAACATAAGGTAAGAGATGATTTCATAGTCCTCGGGAAATGGAGAGCTCTGATTAGATGTCTGGGTTTGGATGATGATCTAAACGTGGTTAGGGAGATCAAACCAGATAAAGATGTGCTTGAAAACATAAGGTATATCTCCGGCTTAGATGTTAGGGCAAAAGCTCCAACACGGATCGGAGCGAGAATGGGAAGGCCTGAGAAGGCTAAAGAAAGAAAGATGAGTCCCCCACCCCACTTTCTCTTCCCTCTGGGTCAGAGTGGGGGTAAAACTAGAGACCTAAAGAACTCAATCAACTTCACGAGCAGCTACAATTCTGCAAAAGGGGAAATAGTTGTAGAGGTGGCAGTGAAAATATGTGAGAAGTGTGGAAGAGAGACTATCTGGACAAAATGCGAGTGTGGGGGAGAAGCTAAGCAAGCCTACTATTGTCCGAAGTGCAGGATTAAAACTGACAGCCAAACCTGCCCGAGGTGTGGAGGCGAGGTTCAGGGTTTCAGAAAAAAGAAGATTAACGTTAGAAGGCTTTACGAAAATGCAATGAGAAACCTCAACGAGAGAGATGTAAGATCGCCAATAAAGGGTGTTCTGGGTTTAACAAACAAAAGTAAGGTTTGTGAGAGGATAGAGAAAGGCATATTGAGGGCAAAGCACAATGTATTCGTCTTCAAAGATGGAACGGTAAGATACGACATGACTGATCTACCTCTAACCCACTTCAAACCCTCCGAGATAGGAGTTAACGTTGAAAAGCTCAAGGAACTGGGGTATAATTTTGATTACAAGGGAGATCCGCTAACAAGTGAGGACCAGATAGTCGAGCTGAAGCCCCAGGATATTATTCTAGCAAAGGATGCCGCCGATTACTTACTCAGGGTAGCCAACTTCATTGACGAGCTTCTGACTAAATTCTATGGGCTTGAGGCTTTTTACAACGCGAAAAAAGTTGAAGATCTCATCGGTCATCTTGTTATAGGCCTAGCCCCCCATACTTCTGCCGGTGTGCTGGGCAGGATTATAGGCTTCTCAGACGTACTTGCTGGCTATGCCCATCCATACTTCCATGCAGCCAAAAGAAGGAACTGCGATGGCGATGAGGACTGTGTTATGCTTCTGCTCGACGGCCTGCTGAACTTCTCAAAGCATTTTCTGCCAGAGAAGAGAGGTGGCCAGATGGATGCCCCGCTAGTCCTTACAACCATTCTGGATCCGAGAGAGGTTGACAGCGAAGTTCATAACATGGATATCGTTGAAAGATACCCCCTTGCATTCTACCACGCAACTCTCAACTATTCAAATCCCAAAGAGCTGGTTGGAAAGATTGAAAGAGTTGAGGACAGACTTGCGACCGAGAAGAGGTTCTTTGGGCTCAAATTCACCCATGATACAGCCAACATAGCTGCAGGTGTTAAGATTTGCGCGTATAAATCCTTAAAAACGATGAAAGATAAGGTTAAAGCCCAGATGGAGATTGCAGAGAAGCTCGTTTCCGTTGATGAGAACGATGTGGCTGAAAGGGTTATCTCAACCCATTTTTTGCCTGATTTAATAGGAAATCTCAGAGCCTTCTCGAAGCAGGAATTCAGGTGTGTGAAATGTAACACCAAATACAAGAGAGTTCCCCTCCTAGGAAAGTGCATTAAGTGTGGTGGAAATCTAACGCTCTCCGTCCACGAGAGCTCGATAAAGAAGTATCTAGATATCTCAAAATATCTGAGTGAGAGATATAAGGTGAGAGAATATACACGGCAAAGGCTGATGCTAATAGAACTCGAGATAAATTCGCTATTTGAGAACGATCTCAAAAGACAGGTCAAGATAAGCGATTTCTTTTAAGATCAGTAAACGATTTCTTCTGAATTTTTTCCAAATTTTAATAATTTAACCTCATAATAAAAATCTTGAAATACAGTGCTGACTATTTTCAAAAAATGATTATAGTTCGCTATGATGAGATAGGGCTGAAAAGCAGGTTTGTAAGAAAAAAATTTGAGGATACCCTCATCAATAATATTAGAAGAGTCCTTAGTAGGGAGTTTAGAATAAAAGCTAAAATAAAAAGGGACTACGGTAGAATATACGTAATTTCAAATGAAGAAATGATTGCAAAAAGGATTTCAAAGGTTTTTGGAGTTATAAGAGCTGAAATGGTAGAGAAAATGGAGCTTGATCTTTCTAAAAATGCAATCGAGATCGCCACCAAATGGAAAGAAAAAGTTAAGGGGAGAAGCTTTGCCGTTAGGGTAAGAAGAGTGGGCAATCACGATTTCACATCCATGGATGCTGCAAGAACAATCGGACAGAGGGTGAAAGAGGTTGCAAGAGCCAGAGTTGATCTCAAAAATCCGGATGTCGAGATAAATGTTGAGATCAGGGATAACTACACCTACATGGTCACAAAATCTTTCTCAGGCTATGGGGGGCTTCCCACGGGAACACAGGACAGAGTTCTCTCGATTCTGTGCGGTAAAAGCTCTATGCTGTCAACATGGTTTGCCCTGAAGAGGGGTTGTGATGTTGATTTAATGGGTGATATCGGAGATGAAAAAGAGGTTCTGGAATTCTGGGCATCGTACAGAAAGATTAACGTGATCCCATCTGAGGGTGATCTGAACGAGATGCTTGAAGAAGCTTATAATCTCGACTACAAAGGGATATACTGTTCCATAACCGCTGAAGAACTCGATGATTTTTATGAGACTCTCTCAAAGAGAACTAAACCAGTTTACATGCCTCTCCTCCCATTCTCTGATGAGGAAATTTATGAGATGATAAAAAAGATGATTGATGGAGCAAAATTGGGGTGTGATCATGCCTGAAAAAGAAAGTAAAGATGTAAAAGTCCAGATAATGGGTGCTGGGGCTATAGGTTCTCTTTTTGGCGCTCTAATCCAGCTTTCCGGGTTTAGCGTACATTATGTCGCCCGTGGTAGGCAACTCGAAGCTTTGAAAGAAAATGGGTTGACCATTACCGGATTGATTGAAGGGCATTTGAGGGTTGACGTGAGTAATAGACCAGAAGAGGCAGATCTAACGATTGTGGCTGTGAAGGCATACGATACAGAAGGGGCTGCGAAAATGCTTTCTGAAGTTGATTGCGGAATTACTTTCACGATCCAGAACGGGATAGGCAATGTCGAGATTCTCTCAAAGTATTTGGAAAGAGTAGTTGGAGGCGTAACCACCTATGGTGCCAATCTTGTCGGGCCAGGAATCGTCAACTACGCTGGAAAAGGGGTGGTTTATGCGGGAAATGACGGATACGTAAGCGAGGAGGCAAAATTTGTTAAAAGGGTCCTTGAGAAGGGCTTCAACTGCGAGCTGGTTGATGATATAAGCTTCAGAATATGGAGCAAGGCCATAGTTAATGCTGCAATAAATCCGTTAACGGCAATCTGTAGGGTTAGGAATGGAAAGATCGTTGAAGTTGAGGAGCTATGGAGTATTGCCAAAGCAGTTGTTAAGGAGGGAGTTGAAGTTTTGAAGAAAATTGGTTTGCCAGAGGCAGACTTCATCGAAATGGTTAGAGATGTCGCAACAAAAACCTCTAAAAACAAATCCTCAATGCTTCAGGATGTTGAAAATGGAAAGAAGACGGAGATAGACTTTATAAACGGGGAGATCGTAAGAAGAGCTGAAGAACTTGGACTAGAAGCTCCGACAAACAAAATCCTCTTGAAACTCGTTAAGGGGGTTGAGAAAGCATATGGTATCATTGAATGAGGTTATCAGTGTCGCTATCGTCTCAGCACTCCCAATTTCAGAGTTGAGAGGGGGCATTCCGCTGGCCCTCTACTATGGTTTTCCCCCATTACAAGCATATCTGATTTCTGTGCTTGCAAACGCACTTCCCGTTCCATTTCTCCTGCTGTTTTTAGAGAAAATAGGAAAGATCGTGGATAGATGGAGCCTTACCTCCAGAATCTACAGATATTTCGTCGAAAGAACTGAGAGAAAAAGAGATATTATAGACCGGTATGGATACGTAGGGCTAACCATTTTTGTTTCCATCCCCCTCCCCGTGACAGGAGCTTGGACGGGGAGTCTCCTTGCCTTTCTTCTAGGGCTTAAAACGATAAAATCCTTCTCTTTTATATTCATTGGAATTTTGATTGCAGGATTGATTGTTTCTCTAGCTTCCCTTGGAATTCTCAGCCTTTTTTGAGTCTTTTTTGATATACTCCATATTTTATTAAAAAATTAAAAGGATATTTTTCAGATTCCTAATCATTTTTATCCAAAAAACTTTAAAACCCCTCATTGTTTTTGATTTAGCGGGTGATGGAAATGCAGCATGATATACCAGTGAAGGAAGTAATGACAAGAGAGGTTTGTACAGCACTTTTGGAGGATTCCCTACTCAACGCATCGAGAAAAATGATTGAATATGGTGTAGGAAGTATCGTTGTAATGGAAAACGGGAATCCAGTAGGAATTGTTACTGAAAAAGACATGATCGAAAAAGTTATTTCAAGGAACAAAGTTCCTTCCGAAGTACTTCTCAAAGATATCATGACTTACCCCCTGATCGTTATCCCTCCCCTTACAAGTCTTAGAGAAGCGGCCCAAATTATGTTAAAAAAGGGAATAAGAAGACTTCCCGTTGTCGAAAATGGGAAACTTGTTGGAATTATCACGGACAATGACATTCTCAGTGTCTCACTTGACCTGATAGAATCCAGCGATATTGAAAACTATAAAATGCTACTCCGAGAAAATACCTTTGTTCTTGAAGAGATCGGTTTCGGAAAGTGCGAAAAATGCGGTAAGCTTACCGACAGACTCATCGAAGTTAACGGACTCAAGCTCTGCGAAGACTGTGCAGAGCTTAGCGAGGAGTAATCGGAGGAAAATTGAATGATAAATAAAGACAGCTATTCTCGTGAGAAACCAAGTAGAGAGAGGAAAGTACCCAAAAAGCAAAAGAGTGGAGAAATAATGGATTACTGCACAACAAACGTTGTGACGATACCACCAACCTCAACCATAATGTCCGCTGTGAAGTCGATGTTGAAGTACAACTTCAGAAGAGTCCCGATAGCAGATGCAGGAACCAGAAGACTTGAAGGAATTATCACTAGTACCGATATCATCAACTTTTTTGGTGGCGGTCCAAAATACCAAATCGTCCAAAATAGGTATAATGGAAATTTGATGGCTGCTGTGAATGAGGAAGTGGAGGAGATAATGGAGAAAGAAGTTGTGAGTGTGGAGTTCACTTCCTCGCTAGAAGATGCTATCGAACTTATGCTTGAAAAGAGAGTTGGTGGTTGCCCTATAATCGATAAAGGAGACATCATCCTTGGAATAATAACTGAAAAAGATGTTCTGAACTACCTATCGGAGAACGGAAAGATCGATGGCTATGTCAGCGACTACATGACCAGGGGTGTTATCACGGCAACCCCAGATACAACCATCGAGGAAGCGATGAAGACTATGATCTCCGAAAGAATAAGAAGGCTTCCAATCATCAAAGACGGAATACTGATAGGTCTTATAACCGCAAGGGAGTTGTTAAGATACTTTGGCAAGGGAGAAGCCTTCAAGATGCTAACCACCGGCGATATCAAAGATGCTCTTGTCCAGCCTGTATCCAAGATTCTTTCAAACGATGAACTTAGGGTGTATAAAGAACCTCTTACGGTGCATCCCGACACAAGGATTTCTGAAGTTGTTCAGCAGATGAAAGGAGCTGGCTACGGTGTGGCTCTAATTGTCAACAATGGAAGTCTGGAGGGAATCATCACCGAAAGGGATCTTGTCAAATTCCTCTATTCCAAAATGAAGAAATGAGTTTTGTAGCAGAGGCTCTAAACCTTTCCCCTTCGGCTGCAAGGAGGCTGGAGGAAAGGAACATCCTAAGGGAAGCTCTCATCCCTCATGACTTCTTTTCTGACGTTCTCGATGCTTTCAAGCTGGACAAGAAGTTTGGTGAGTTTGAGGAGGGGACGGTTATTGCAAAAACAACCGATGGAGTTGAGATCGTCAGAGGTTACCCTAAAATTCGAAGAGCCCTAACCCTCTATCCAACGATAAAACGGCATTTCGGAGATAAAGTTGCGATAGAAGAAAAGATGAATGGTTATAACGCTAGACTCGTTCTTTTCGGGGAGAATATTTACGCAATAACGAGAAGGGGATTCTTCTGCCCGTACACAACTGAAAAGGCGAGAGATTTAATAAATGATAGCTTCTTCAAAGACCATCCTGAACTCATGCTTTGCTGCGAGGCTGTGGGAAGTGAATCCCCTTTCGTAGTAAAGAAGATCTACGGAAAGGGCATTGATTTCTTCGTATTCGATATCAGGGAGAAAAGAACGAACAGACCCATGACAATAGAGTTCAAAGAACGTGCAAGTAAAGAATATGGCTTTAAAATAGCACCGATTCTCGAGATATGCGACAAAGAGATCGCTCACCTAAAATGTAGGGAAATTGTAGAGGATCTTGGAGAGAAGGGTAGGGAGGGTATCGTATTAAAGGATCCAGAAATGAGGATGCCCCCTATAAAGTATACCTGCAGCCAATCAAATGCTGCAGACTTAAGCTATGCTTTCAGATTTTTCAACGATTATGGGAAGGATTTCATGCTTTCAAGAATCGTAAGGGAGGGCTTCCAGAGCTTCGAATTCAATGAGAGTGATAGGGAAACCGAAAAAAGATGTGAAAGACTCGGAAAAGCAATCCTAAAGTCTATGGTAGAGAGCATAAAAGAGGTCTCCGAAGGAAAGAAAGTTGCTGAAAACCATAGGTTGAGATTCAAGAGCCTAGAAGTTCTTGAGCTCTTCAAAATGCAACTCAAGAAGATGGGTGTTGAGGCGGAATTTTCAGATGCTTTCTATGAAGATGGACATTACATTCTCGAATTCAGAAGAATAATGGTGAGCACAACTGACAAGATCACGCATCTTTTGAAGGGGAACCTCTGGTAGATTAGGGTTAGTAGACGAGATTTCTGACATTTCTGATAGGTATGCAATCAATAAAGACAATCAACGAGGAAAGAAGGAAGGGATGAAATAAAAATAAGTACTAATACCCCAAGGTCGTTCCGATTTTTTGATGAAATTCGCCGGAATCGATCCCGGAACTTCGAGCTATGAAATATTCATTCTCAAAGATGAGAAGCCCTTAAAAAAAATAGAGATTCCCACCAAGGAAGTGAGGAATGATCCGGGGATATTTAAGGAGATTCTGCTTGAAATCGATGCTGATCTGATTGCCGGACTCTCTGGATACGGAATGCCGGTAAAAAGGTTTTCAGAGCTGGATGAGAGGGATGTTTTTCTCTTAACCCTCAACACGGATCCAAAAGCCACGATGGGGATGAGAATGCTTGTAGAGATCGCAAAGGAACTTGATCTAAACCTATACACGATTCCAGGAGTCATTCATCTTCCAACCGTCCCCGAATATAGGAAAATAAATCGAATCGATATGGGAACGGCTGACAAGCTCTGCTCTGCTGTCTTAGGCATCTATCAGCTCTCAAAGGAGTCTGATTCCGAATCTTTCGTGCTTACTGAGTCAGGATTTGGTTTCAATGCCTTTATCGCCGTCAGAAACGGGAAAATAGTCGATGGATTGGGTGGAAGCTCATCCTTTCCTGCATTCTCTTCCCTTGGAGCGATAGATGGTGAGCTTGCATACCTTCTCAAACCATTTCCCAAAGAGATGCTCTTCTCTGGCGGTGTAAGGAGTTACCTCAGGGACAGAGGGAAAAGGATCGAAAGTATAAAGGACATGCCTCAGGAAGCTCTACAGTGGTTTGCAGAGTATCTCATGAAAGGAGTTAGAGCAGCTGACGTCTCTTGCAAGGCGGAGAAGATTCTTTTTTCCGGAAAAAACTTTTCCTATGACGAACTCACCAGAATTTTAAGGGAAATGGCGGAAAACTTTGGATATGAATGCGAAGAGCTTAAAGGATTCGGAATTGCAAAGCAATCGGCAGAAGGGGCTGCAATAATCGCTAACGGTATCGGAGGCGGGGGATTCAGAGAGATTATAGAGAAAGCGGAGATTTCAAACGCAAAGGGGAGTGTTCTGGATTACATAACTTCGGACGTACGGAGGTATCTTAGGATCTTCTAGAGATTAAAAATGGTTACAACATTTTATTATCCTCTGAGAAGTTTTAAAACCCTAACCAGTCCCTTCCTATATTCTACTTCGGCATACTTCATTCTTTTGATGGGGGTTCCATCCCTAGATATTACCTCATCTGAGAATATTCTAACTTTTTCATCTTCATCAAAGCTTAAAGAAGTTGTAACAAACGGCTCAACACTCCTCAGCTCCTCCTTCGAGTAACCGTATATCATCCCCACGTTCGTGCATGCAACGACAGCTTTAAATCCAGCAAAGGTGGAAATTGCCGCCCCTCCGGTGATCCCCTTTCCAAGGTACCTCTCGTCTGTCAGCGACACGAAAATATTCCCGAAAGAACCCTCGATCGACTTTAGGATCTCATTTCCCTTCACAATCTCAATCCTAGCATGGAATTTTCTTGGTTTTGATTCGATCTTTTTTCCAGCTAAAAATGCTTCGGCATCAACATGGGTTCTTTTTCCCTCCACAGTGCTGAGAATCGTTGATCCAACAACAACATCGTTAAAGGCGTTGAAATTTAAACCATCAACCTTTACAACCAAACCATCCATCTCTTTTATGATAAATCTAGCCGGATTTATCTCTTCCACGCTGAATGTGGTTGAATCGTTGAAGACGAGCGGGCTAACATTCGTTGTGCCGGTTGGGATGCATAATAACGGATGTTTAGAGATCGATGCATCGCTCATTGTTCCATCGCCTCCAAAAACAACTACAGCATCGAGATCGATTTCATCGAATTCATTAAATCTCTCTACAAGCCGAATCGTATCTTCAGCTTTTCCTGTAGGTTCGAATTCAAGCTCGATGAAGATATCCTCGAAATCTTTAAGGTCTTTAAGATAGTTTCCACCAAGCTCACCCGGTCCTCCATAGACCTTTCTGGGAGAAAGCTTATCGATAACCTTTTTTACGATCTCTGGATCAATTCCATTTCCAGCCTTCGGGTTCACTACGATTCCAATCTTCTCCAGCTTGATTTTGGACTCTTGCACAAGATCATGATGGCTGCGATGAACTTAATCCTTTTTATTTGGGATATTGGTAGGTTCGATAAATTGATGAGCAATTTACCCCGTTATTCAAACGAAATACTCCAATTCCAATCAACACCTTTAAGTAAGAATGAGACAGACTAAGGTTCATGAGAAGACCAGTAGTAGCAGGGTCATTTTATCCGGCAAATCCTGAATCTTTAAGAGCAGAAGTCTCTGACTACATTCATAAAAACCCTGATGATTCAGTCATCGCCTGTGTTTCCCCTCACGCTGGCTACATGTACTCGGGAAGAACTGCAGGCAAAATCCACTCCATCTTGCCGGATGTTGAAACTTATGTCATTCTCGGCCCAAACCACAGCGGTTACGGCTCTCCAGTGGCGGTCTCGGTTGACACTTGGAGCACCCCTCTGGGAGAAGTTGAAGTGGATAAAGAATTCATCGACGCGATGCCTCACATAATCATCGATATCGACGAGACAGCCCATAGATACGAGCACTCGCTTGAAGTTCAGGTTCCGTTTCTTCAACTTTTACATGAAGACTTCAAGATCGTGCCAATATGCGTTGGAATGCAGGATGAGGAGACTGCAGAAGAGATTACAGAGGAGATCATCCAAGCAAAGGAGAAAACTGGGAAGAATATAGTTGTCATCGCCTCAAGCGACATGCACCACTATCTCCCCGACTCCCAGTGTAGGCAGCTTGATGCTAGGGTTATAGACTCAATAAAAACGATGAATGTCAGTGAGTACTATTCCACCATCTACAATCTCCAGGCAAGCGTGTGTGGATACGGGGTTATCGCGGTTGCCATGAACTTCGCAAATCACTGTGGAGCAAGAGCAGAGCTTGTAGACTACTCAACAAGCGGAGATGTAGCGGATAAATCGATGGTTGTGGGATATGCGGCCATAGCCTTTAGGGTTTAGGATAAAATACTGACAGGCTTTCGATTTTAATCACCCGATTTAAATCTCTCAATTTGAGCTCAAAATCAAAACTCGATTCAAATTACAATATTTTTAAATAGCTCCCTGAATTAGAAAGCCTGATGAAAGCATCCGCCCCTGGAAAGATCTTCCTCTTCGGTGAGCATGCTGTTGTTTACGGTAAGAGAGCTTTGGTTACCGCGATAAATCTAAGATGTTTTGCAACTGTGAAAAAAAGGGATGATTTTCGCATATCTTCACCTCTCGGAATAACCGGATTGGATTACGAAAATCATCCCTACATAAGCCATGCAATCAGGAGGTTTACGGAATTCAAGAAAATAAAAGGGGTTGATGTTGAGATAGAAAGCCAGATCCCGATTGCTTCAGGCCTTGGCAGCTCTTCTGCTGTAACTGTTTCGGTTTTAAAAGCATTGGATGCAGAATATGAGACAGGTTTGACGGATGAAGAGATCTACGAAATCGCGAGGAAGGTTGAAATTGATGTTCAGGGGATAGCGAGTGGAACTGATCCTTTTATCTCAACCTACGGTGGATGCTGGCTCATACCGGAGAGAAGGCCCATAAAAATCGGTGATATCCATTTTCTAGTGATAGATACTGGAATAAAATCAATAACAGGGGAGATGGTAAAAAAGGTGGCTGAACTCAAAGAAGAATTTCCAGAGGTTGTTGAAGGAATAATGGATTCGATCGATAAAATAACGGTTGCTGCAATTCCTGAAGTGGATAGAATGGATTTAGCTGCAATTTCAAAGCTTATGTTCATCAATCAGAGTTTGCTCAATGCCATCGGTGTGAGCACAAGAAAAATCGATGAAATTGTTGCCGAGCTCAATTCCATGGGCATCGCATCGAAGCTAACCGGAGCAGGTGGAGGGGGTTGCGTTATTGGAGTTGGCGAAACAGACATCCTTACGAAGGTTACAGAAAGATTTAAATCGGCATTTTTCGTAAAACCAGAGAGAGAAGGGGCAAGAATCGAGGAGCCAGAAAAAGGATAAAAGGTATAAAAGAAATAAGGAAAATAAATCAGTAAAAACATGACTGAAAAAGAAAGTTTAACGATACTGAAAATAGGTGGTTCGGTCATAACCGAAAAATCCAAGGGAGTTTTTAATCGGGCAAAACATCAGGAAATTGAGAGAATCGCCAGAGAGATAGCTAAAGTTAAAAACACTAAAGATGAAGACCTAAATCTGATTCTCATCCATGGAGCCGGTTCTTTCGGTCATCCTTACGTGGAGAGATACGATTTAAGGGAGAAAAAGAACATTGAGGGTATAATAAGAACACACCTTGCCTGCAAAAAGCTGAACATCCTGTTTTGCGAACAGCTAATCAGGCAAAATCTTTTCCCGTATCCAGTTCATCCTTTTTCATCCTTCAGGATCATAGACGTCCTCGAGTTCAACCCCGATCTCTTCACAGATGCAATTTCGGAGGGTTTTATTCCAGTTTCCCATGGTGATATGGTTTACAATAAAAAAAGAAGGTTTTTTGAGGTGCTTTCAGGAGATAACATCGTAGCTGAGTTGGCTGAAAGACTAAGAGACAAATTTGAGATTAGAATAGGCATGGCAACCGACACGGATGGTGTTGTGTTTGAGGGAAAGGTTTTAGGAGAGATAAGAGATTCTGTACTACTCGATTCCATTTCAAATTCCGCAAACCTCTCGGAAATGGAATCAGTAAAATCAGATGTAACAGGAGGTATGGCTGGGAAAATAAAATCTCTGGAAAGAGTAGCAGAGTTTTCTGAGATAACGATATTCAATGGAATTAAAGAAGGAAACATCCAGAGTTTTCTTAAAGGAGAGAATATAGGTACAAGAATCAAGTTAGGGGAGGTTCGATGAGGGATATTGAAAAATCTGGAGTGGCTGAAACTAAATCAAATCCAAACCAAACTTCAAACAGGAAGCTGGACCACATCAGAATTTGCCTCGAGGAAGAGGTTGAATCAGATTACTCTGGTTTGGAGGAAATAAAGTTTGTAAACAATCCCCTTCCAGAGCTTGATTTCAATGATATAACTACTGAGGTTGTTTTTTTGGGCAAAAAACTCTCGGCTCCATTCCTCATAGCCTCAATGACAGGAGGTCATCCAGATACAACAGAGATAAACAGAAATCTCGCTGTTGCAGTTGAGGAAAGCGGAATCGGAATGGGAGTGGGAAGCCAGAGGGCAGCCCTTGAGGATAGGGGGCTTGAAAAGCTAGAGCTTGAGGAGCTTGAGAGGAGTTTTACAGTTGTAAGGGAATTTGCTCCGAATGCCTTTATCTATGCGAACATTGGGCTACCTCAAATCCTGCAACATGGGATTGAGTATGCTGAAAAGGCGGTTGAAATGATCGATGCCGATGCTATAGCCATCCACCTCAACTTCATGCAGGAGGTAATTCAGCCGGAAGGGGATGTGAATGCGAGGAACGGTTTGAAGGCCATCAGGGAAGTTAGCGAAAGCCTCAAGGTTCCAGTAATAGTTAAGGAGACGGGCGGTGGTGTTGCAGCATTCGTGGCTGAAAAGATCCGGGATATTGGGGCAGATGCTATCGACGTTGGTG
>Ga0190363_1001308_pt1 | contig 14696 bp, 15 predicted proteins | sample 48721867_MG_FD_161272 | JGI IMG/M metagenome (GOLD analysis project Ga0190363, IMG submission 161272) | Hydrothermal vent microbial mat bacterial communities from Southern Trench, Guaymas Basin, Mexico - 4872-18-6-7_MG | ecosystem: Environmental > Aquatic > Marine > Hydrothermal vents >...
AATTGATTGAGAAACTGCGTAAAGCGGGTATTGATGCGCCAGTCGCATATCCTAACTCGTTGCCTGCGTTCTTCTTGGGCGTGGATGGATTTCCTAACACGGAGGAACTTGTCAAGAAGACTATCACACTGCCAACTCATCCTTATGTTAAAGAGAAAAATCTTAAAAATATTGTAAAAATTTTGGAACTCCTCAAAATTTCGGAGGATTAATGTGAAAGTATGTCAGTTTTTATAACATCTGCGAGGTCAAAAGCTGTTTTAAGTGCAATAAGATCTATTGGAAAGCAAAAAATTCGAGTAGTTGCTGGTGATGTTTATAAAAATTCTATTGGATTCTGCTCAAAGTATTGTTTTAAAAGTTTTTTATATCCATCACCAGAAAATGAAAAGATATTCATAGATGCGCTTTATCGCGTAGTTAAGAGAGAAGGAATTGAAATTCTAATTCCTGGACATGACGATACTACGTATGTTATATCTAAATATAAAGAATTATTTGAAAATATAGTAACAGTTCCCATTCCAAATATGGAGATATTAGTTAAAGCATATGATAAATATAAGACTATATTATCAGCAGAGGAGATAGGTATCCCCGTGCCAAAGACATACTACGTTGAGAACGAGAAAGATCTGAGGAAATTGTTAAAAGAGGTCAGTTATCCATTGGTTATAAAGCCAAGATTTCAGAATAAGGGATACGGCGCATATGGAGTGGCATATGTCTATTCTTCAAAGGAACTACTTCGTATATACAGTAAAATCTCTTTTAATGATTATGTAATACAAGAATTTATTCCCGGTGGAAGTGAAAAAATGCGCATGGTCAATGCTTTGTTTGATAAACGATCGCATCTTGTTGCTATTTTCATGGCAAAAAAACATCGTAGTCATCCTATAACAGGTGGAAGTACAACTCTTGGAGAGAGCATATGGGATCCTAAGTTGGCAGAGTTAGGTATGAAACTATTAAAAGCATGGAGATGGTATGGCCTAGCAGAGATGGAATTTAAATTAGATCCACGAGATGGAGAGCTGAAATTAATAGAAGTAAATCCTAGATTTTGGGCATATATTGACCTACCAATTGCATGTGGCGTTGATTTTCCTTATCTGTTGTATAAAATTGCAATAGGAGAGTGCGTAAAACCTATGAAAAAATATCGAATTGGAGTGAAATTTGTGAATCCTATTGCAGATCCTTTAGTTATATTTAAAATTTTGATGAAGTCAAAAGACAAAATAGGTATGTTTAGAGACCTAATCATGTCATACATGGGAGAAAAAACTTACGGATTGCTTTCTTTTGAAGACCCAAAACCATTTTTATGTGAGATATTATGGAATTTATGTCAATTCCTTCAATTAAATATGATAAGAAAACGAATTTAAAGAAAAGGATTATGCAAAATCACAGAAATTAAAATGGATTAAAAGAAAAATGCAAAGAATTTTATGTTATAACAAAAGAGTTGGGGAATATTTTGATAAATCTGCGGACGATTATGATATAAGACATTCACAATATAATACAACATTTGGATATATAGAAAAAATGAGAAGAGAATGTGTTATGTGGATTATAGGAAGGAGAAATAAGAATAGAATATTAGATGCTGGTTGTGGAACTGGTTATTATCTCAAGGCTCTCTCGGAAAACGATGTTTTTGGAATAGATATTTCTAAAGGAATGATTTGGCAGTGCAGAGATAAAAATCTTTCTAATCTCATAATAGCGAGCTACGAATTTCTACCTTTTAAACCCGGCACTTTTGATTTGATATTATGTATTAATGCTTTTCATTATACTATTGCCCCTCAAAGGGTGCTTGAAGAATTTAAGAATGTTCTAAAAGAAGATGGAGAGATCATTTTAACGGCACTAAATTTGATCTCTCCAAGGGGTATATTTCATTTATTTAAACGTATTCTTTTTAAAAACAAAAATCTTGAAAGAAGATATACGGTTTTTAGCTTATGGGAGATATTTAATAAAGTGAAATTAAAAGTGGATGATATTACAGGATTTAATTTCATATTGACTAGATCTGATTTAAAAAGGAGAAATGAAAAGGTGTTAGAAGTTTTTGAATATATCGAAAGAAAAGTCAGAAGAACTCCAATAAAATATCTCTGTAATGAATTTGTCATCAAATTGAGGAAAAGATAAGTGCGAATGAGAATTCTTATAAATATTGGGCATCCTGCGCATGTTCATCTATTCAAAAATATGATTATAAATTTGAGGAAAAAGGGACATATGATTAAAATTGTGACAAGAGATAAGGATGTTACTTTGAAGTTGCTAGATGCTTATGGGTTTGATTATGAAGTTATAAGTGGATATTATCAGACCATGTTCGGTAAAATGTATGATTTCATTAAAACTGATTTAAAATTATTCAAAATAGCAATTAAAACTAAACCAGATATATTAATAGCTGTGGGCGATCCTTATGTCGCGCATGTGGGGAAATTAATTAAAAGGCCATCTATCGTGTTTACTGATACAGAACATGCAAAACTAGCTAATGAATTGACGTTTCCTTTTGTTACAGTAATTTGCACACCTTCCACTTTCAAACAGAATTTGGGTAAGAAGCAGATTATATATAACGGTTATCATGAACTTGCATATTTACACCCGAATTACTTCAAGCCAGACCCTATTGTTTTGGATTATCTAGGATTAAGTGAAAATGATAAATTCATTATTATAAGATTAATTTCATGGAAATCTGCTCATGACGCGTATTCAAGAGGATTCTCTCAAGATTTGAAAAGGATAATAAGATCTCTCGAGGAATACGGACATGTTTTCATAACATCAGAACGAAAACTCAACAGTAACCTTGAAAAATATAAAATGCGGATTCCACCAGAGAAATTACACTCTGCACTTTATTATGCCAGTCTTTATTTCGGGGAAGGTGGCACAACTGCTGTTGAAGCAGCATTATTAGGAACACCCTCCGTCCATGTAGAAGCATTTAAAACAAAATCAGGTGAGGTGGTAGATGCGACAAAAATACATGGAAATTTTGACGAGCTCGCAAATAAATATGGGATGCTATACACATTCGTTGACCAAAATCAAGCCTTGAACAAAGCCTTAGAGATATTGCAAGATGAAAATGCGAAGAGAGAAATGAGGAGGAAGCGGGAAAAACTGTTAAGGGAGAAAATAGATGTCACCGCTTTCATGACAGATTTCATTGAGAATTACCCTGAAAGCTTTCACATGTATCAGAGGAGAAAAAAGGATTTTGATCATGTTTAGCAGAATACTTGTTCTAAGTCCGCATACAGATGATGGAGAAATAGGAGCGGGAGGGACGATAGCGAGATTTGTAGAGGAAGGGAAAGAGATATATTATGTTGCGTTTTCAAGTTGCGAGGCATCAGTTCCGAAGGGATTTCCTGAGGATGTATTGAAGATTGAATGCAAGAAAGCAACAAGTATTCTGGGTATTAATCCTGAAAATGTTATCCTGTTAGAATACGAAGTGAGAACTTTCCCGTTACATAGGCAGGAAATTCTTGATGATATGATAGCTTTGAATAGACAGATTAAACCTGAATTAGTGTTGGTGCCATCTTCAAATGACATACATCAGGACCATCAGGTAATCTATGCGGAGGCGTTGAGGGCATTCAAAAAGAATGCTTCAATATGGGGTTATGAGCATCCATGGAATAACTTGACTTTCACCACTGATATCTTCGTTAAATTAGAGGAGAGGCATATAAAAAAGAAAATTGAAGCAATGAAACAGTACAAATCACAAAGTTTTCGCACCTATTTTGATGAGAAATATATAAAAGCATTGGCATATATGAGGGGAACACAAGTAGATTATCCTTTTGCAGAAACTTTTGAACTTATAAGGTTGTTGATGAGGTAGAAATGGGAAAAACAGTTGCCATACACCAACCCAATTATTTACCCTGGATTGGATATTTTCAGAAGATGTCGTTGGCGGATATTTTTGTCATCCTAGATACAGTACAATTCTCAAAAGATAGTTATACTCAAAGAACAAAGATAAGGGCAAAAGATGGCTGGTTCTGGCTTACTATACCTGTAGAGAAGAAATACTATTTCAAATCTATAAATGAAGTATACTTACCGAGGGATAGTAAGTGGATGAAAAAACATAAAATGGCTATAATATCAAATTATGCAAAGTCTATATTTTTCGATAAGAAATTTATTGACGAATATTATTGCAATAATGAATTCATTAAACTACAAGAGTTTAATGAATATGGAATTTTCTATCTGAAAGATAAATTTGGGGTTGAGAGCAAAGTAATAAGAGCGAGTGAATTGGGACTGGATAAAAATTTGAAATCAACAGAACTGCTAATAGAGATAGTAAAGCGGGTGGGGGGGGATGTTTATATTTCCGGTATGGGTGGAAAGAAATATATAGAAGAGGAGAAATTTGAGAAAGAAGGAATAAAAATAAGATATTTTGAGTTTAAACCTTTTGAATATCCGCAGAGATGGGAGGGATTTGAGCCTTATATGAGTGCAATAGATTTACTGTTTAATGTTGGAGAGGAGGCGAGAGAAATGATAAGAACTTATATGAGATGATTTCAATATATTACGATACAAAAGATCCTTATAGGAACTATGGCATTTCTCATTTCATGCAGAAATATGGATTATTGAGCGCTGATAATGAATCGGAGATAAACATGATTTATGGTGATTATGACGATTTAAAGGACAGGAGCAGATTCAACATACAAATCGTGGAGAATGATATGCAGAATTATGCATACGGATATTTAAAGGACGGAAGGAAAAAAGGAGAAAAAGCACCTTTATTTGAGAAGCCGGTCAGATGTGAAGGAGGAAAAGTATTGGCAGTGTTTGTTGATAAAAGTGAGGAGTATCCATGTATTATATTGAAAGAAAAAACGATAGTCTTTGGATTTGACATTTTCAATGAGATCGGTTATATGTTATCGGGATATTTGGAGCGTTTTTGGGAGGAAGACGATAAACACAAGCAGCTCGCGAGAATACCTATCGTTGATTATTATGAAAAAATGCTGTTTGAATGTCTTCTGATTGCTTCTCATAAGTTAAAAATTCCTTTAAAATGCAAACCCTTCTGGCCGAATGGGAAAAAATTTGCGGTATGTTTGACACATGATGTTGACCGTGTTCATAAATCCTATCAATATTTCACGCATTTTCTCAAGTCTCTCAAAAAAGGAGATTTTCACGCTGCGTTTTATCAAATCACTTCTATTGCGAAGAAATTGAGCGGTGATAATCCCTACTGGAACTTTGACAGGATAATGGAAATTGAAAAGGAGTTGGGTGTGAAATCCACTTTTTTCTTCTTGAATGAGCAGAAGAAAGCATGCATTTTCTCGCCAAAAGAATGGAAATTGTATCTGGGGAGATATGATATAAAGGATGCAAAGATTGTGAATATAATAAAAAGGTTAGATGCTGAAGGTTGGGAAATAGGAGTTCATGGCTCTTATAACTCTTATCGGAATCTTGAAATGCTGAGAGAAGAAAAGGAGACGCTTGAGGAAATATTGGGTAAAAGGGTTCACGGCATTTCGCAACATTACTGCAATTTAGAGATACCATCAACATGGGAATATCATGAAAAACTCGGATTCTCGTATGATGCTTCTCTTGGATTCGTCACAGATATCGGGTTCAGATGGGGAACATGTCATCCATTTCATCCTTTTAATCCTGAGAATGGCAGAATATCATCTCTGTGGGAATTACCAATTATAATAATGGACAATGCTTGCGCTTATAAAAGCTGGCAGGATATGATGGAAATTATAAAGACTGTTGAAAGATATAACGGACTTCTATTGTTAAGATGGCATCAAAGCACTTTTAATGAGTGCGAATTCCCAGAACTCTCAAAAGTATATGAGAGAATAATAAAATTGTGCAAGGGAAAAAATGCTTGGATAACAAATGCTTATGACATAGTAGGATGGTTAAATGCAAGATGAACATTAGAGTGAGCGTAATGGAGGAAGAAGAAATGAAAAATTGGGACGTGCTCGTGGAATCCCACACTCACGGAACCATTTTTCACACACTAAATTGGCTCAGAATTGTTGAGAAACACACAAACAGTAAATTATATCCTCTTATTGGTATAAAGGGAGAAAAAGTCGTAGGGATATTTCCTATATTTTACAGGAAGAAAGGGATATTGAGAATGGTATTCTCTCCACCGCCGAAAGTGGGAATACCTTATATGGGTCCCGTGCTCTTTGATTACGAGAGGTTGAAGCAAGAAAAAAGAGAATCTCTGCTCCATGATTTTGTGAGAGGTTTGGATTCCTTCATCCAGAATAATTTCAAGCCACATTACACTTACATCAAGATGCCTCCGGGATTGAACGACTGCAGACCTTTCAAATGGTTGGGATATCATGCGAACCCTGTGTATAGTTATCTGCTTGATATTTCAATCAGTTTATCGGATATAGAATCAAATTTTTCCATACAAGCACGAAGAAACATAAAACAAGCAATAAAGAAGGATAATTTACGATTTGAAGAGGGGTTTGAAGAAGAATTAAAATTTTTATACAACATGCTGTTTGACAGATATAAGGAACAGGGGAGAAAAATACCAATTTCAATGGATTATTTGAAAGATTTATTCTATAAATTCTCTCCTGAAAACATGAAAATCTTCGTTATACGAAATCAAAACGGTGAAATCGTGAGCGGTGGGGTCAAGTTATGCTATAAAGATAAGATAATGGACTGGATAGGACAGCCGAAGACAGGCGTGCGCACTTCAAATGATTTCCTTCACTATAGCGTGATTAAATGGGGTGTTGAGCATAAATTTCGATATTACGAAATTCTTGGTGCCAACACACTTTCCATATCGAAGTTCAAATCAAAATTTAATCCCTCTTTAGAAATATATTTTGAAATAAAAAAAGCAAGGATTTCTGGAATTATTGCGGAAAAGTTATATTCAAAACTGAGAAATCACATCTGATAAGATGTTTAGAAATTTGAGATATGCCCGCTCTCTCCCTCCATCTTACCTATTTAACAAAAATTTAAAACAATCATTTTCCTCACAATTCAATAAATATTTACCTAATTGTAACAATTATATTTTTCTATCTACGGGTAGGTGTGCAATTAAACTTGCTATTCGGACGATGAGACTTACTATCAAAGACGAAATCTTATTGCCTTCTTATCTTGATGCTGAAGGAGTATTACATCCAGTAAAGGAGGAGAATATAAGTTACAGATTCTATAAAGTCAAAAGGGACTTATCAGCAGATATAGCAGACATCAGAAAGAAGATATCTGATAATACGAAAGCGTTACTTATTATTCACTATTTCGGATTTCCGCAACCTATCGAAAGAATATTAGAAATATGTGAAGCAGAGAACATATTTTTAATTGAAGACTGTGCCCATGCATTTCTCAGCAAATATAATGGGAAGTTATTAGGGAGCTTTGGAGATTTCAGTATTTTTACATACAGAAAAACGCTTCCTATACCCGATGGAGCATCCTTGATAATAAATAACCCTCACTTTACACCTCCAAAAATCAGCAAAAAATTCGATTTGATCAGATCTCTATATTCCATTTTGGAGACAATATCGCTAATAGTAGGAAGTTATAGTGATATTCGTTTGATCAATTATTTAAATAGATTGTTAGCATATTTTTCAAGAGAACTTATCAATATTTACAGTAAACCTACAAGTCCTTCATATATCTCCCAGGTATTAATTTCTAGATTTAATCTTGAAAAGATCATTTCCATAAAGAGGGATAACTTTAGGTATCTATTAGAAAATGTAAATCTTGAAGGGGCGTATCCTTTATATACAGAGCTACCAGAGGGAGTTTGCCCTTTGTGGTTCCCTATGATTACTAAAAACAGAGATATTTTACGAAAAAAACTCATAAAAAGAGGAATCCCTTCCCCAATATTTTGGAGATTACCAAAAGAAATAGATGAAGTGGAATTTCGAGATTCTTGGGAAGTGTCCGCTCAAATTTTGTCTATTCCGTTGGGTACGATACATAAAGTAGATATGTCATATATAGTAAAAATTCTTAAAGAAGGATAGAAGGAGGAAATGGTGGAAAAAAATAATACAAAACTTGCTGTAATAGGTTTAGATGGAGCAACATGGGAGTTAATCAAGCCCTGGGCTATGGAGGGGAAACTACTTACATTTAAGAAATTGATTGAAAATGGCGTATGGGGAAAGTTGGAATCCACCATACCACCAGTTACGATACCTGCTTGGATTTCATTTGTTACGGGTAAAAATCCCGGAAGACTTGGATGTTACAATTTTCTGATGCCAAGGAAATCTTTGAATGATATGAGACCCGTAACTACTAAAGATATACCTGGCAAAACTTTTTATGAGATACTTTATGAGAATGGGAAAAAATGTATTATTATAAATCTTCCAGGGTCTTACCCACCAAGAATAAAAGAAATAATCATCACTAGTTTTTTAACTCAGGGTGACAATTTTATATTCCCACCTGATTTGGTAGAGGAAATACCAGAATTTAAAAACTATAGATTAGTCCCTGATAGGTCACTAATTGTGAAGGGAAAGGATATAGATTATATCAATGACATAAGGGAATTAGAAAGAAATAGATTTGAATGTGCGAAAAAATTGTTCAAGAAAGATTGGGATTTCTTCTTCATCCTATTCAGTGGGACTGATTGGATACAACATGTAATGTTCGATAAATTGATTTCTAATGATATAGACGATGATGCAGACCCGATAAGAGCATATAAAGAAATAGATGAATACATTGGTTGGTTTATTGATCACGCTCCTAAAAACACAAATTTCCTATTTATGTCCGACCATGGTTTCAGTTCCTATAAAAGAATATTTTTCATCAACGAATGGTTAAGAGAATTGGGATATCTAAAAGTAGAATGCAGAGCGAGGAATAAAGCCATACGCCACAAATTTGAAAAAGAAACAGAGAGGGCGATGTATAGAAGGATGAATATAAAACCGCCAATTTTTCTACTGAAATATTTTAAATTATTTATATGGGCATATCCTATCTATTTAAAACTTAAAAAGATATTACCTATAGAGATCAGATTGGATGCTGTTCAACCAAATTTATCGGAAACAATTGCATATACAGCCACTAACTGGGGTTCTAACTTTGGTGGTATCTATATCAACGATAAAATCCGATTTATTGATGGCACGGTGGATTTTAAAAGTTATGAAAATATCAGAGATAGGATTATAGGTGACCTAAAACAATTGAAAGACCCAAAAACTGGAAAAAATGTTGTTAAAAATGTTTGGAAAAAAGAGGAAATTTATACAGGGTCACATTTATATGCCGCTCCAGATATAATTTTTGAGTTAGATAATAAATATCATGTGAGCCTCCTTTATGTTGGTAAAGTTTTCTCCGATAAAAAGGTGCAGAGAAATCAGCATTCGTTGCAAGGTATATTCATCGCATACGGTCCTGATATTAAAGAAGGAATGGAAGTTAAGGGCATTAAGATTTATGATATCGCACCAACCATATTATATATGTTTGGGCTACCGATTCCGAGGGATGTGGATGGCAAAGTCTTAAGGAACATATTTAAGGAAAATAGTAGGTTTGTTAAAGAAGATATTATATATCAGAAAACGGAAATAAATGAGAAAATGAGAATTAGAAAAAGAATAAAGGAATTAGAAGTGCTTAGGAAAATATAATTTGGAGGAGGTGACAATGAACAGACGATATATTCTCGTTACTGCTGTCAAAAATGAAGGAGAAAATCTTCCTAAACTGATTCAGTCCGTAGTGGAGCAAACAATTAAACCGCTAATATGGGTCATCGTAGATGATGCCAGCACAGATAATACGCCTCAAATTCTTGAAGAGGCGAGGAGGAAATATGAATGGATTAAAACTATACGATTGGAGGAAAGCAGTAAAAGAGACCTCAGTTTCCATTTGTCAAGTGTTGTGAAAAGAGCTTTTGATTTCGCTGTTGATTACTGCAAGAGTATGGGACTTGATTATGAATACATGGGGAATGTTGATGGTGATATTATCATAGAGAGAGCGTTTTTTGAGAAGCTGATAAAAGAATTTGAAAGGGATTCAAAACTTGGAATAGCAGGAAGTGGCACTCAATACATCGTAAATGGCAGGATAATACAACCGAGGGGAGGGGAAGATGAGCCTTCAGGTGGTGATATGCTGATAAGAAGAGAATGTTTTGAAGATTGCGGTGGAATCCAAATAACATGGAGTTGGGACAGCACATTGAAAGCGAGGGCGAAAATAAGAGGTTGGAAGGTCAGAAGGTTCGAGCATGTAAAAGCGCTTGAAACAAGATTTGTTGGCAGTGTTGAAGGCTATTGGAGAAGATATAGGCGTATGGGTGCAGCAGCCTATTATTTCAATTTTAACCCCCTACACATAATAATTAAAAGCATCCTAATGATATTGCGTCAAAAACCTTATTATATTGGAATCGCTTATTTGACAGGTTATTTCAGCAGTTTTATAAGGAGAAAGAAAAAGATAGAAGACAAAGAAATAAGAAAATATTTCTGGAACAAATGGAAAAAGTATCTGTAATAGGAACGAAGAAATCTGAATATTACAAAATCCCAATAAGAAGCGAGATGAAAAATGATTATCGCAATACACCAACCTAATTATCTACCGTATCTGGGATTCTTTGATAAGATGGCGAAGGCGGATATATTCGTGATATATGATGATGCTCAGTTTAATAAGAGCGACTTTCAACACAGAAACCGCATACGAATATATCACGGCTGGAAATGGCTGACCGTTCCTGTGGAGAAGAAGCGCATTCCCATAAACGAAGTGAAAATAAGGAACGAAGTGAAAACATGGAAAGGCGTGAAATGGTCGGATGCCCATTTCAGAGACATACATGATAATTACAAAGATGCACCTTATTACAGTGTATATGCGGATGAGCTGATGAGAATATATAAAAGAACTTATGAAAAACTTGTTGATTTGAACATGGAACTGATAAGATTTCTCATGAAAGCGTTTGATATAGATGTTAAAATAGTGTTTTCAAGTGATTTGGGCTTCACTTCAAAATCCACACAGCGATTAGTTGAAATTGTTGAGGCTTTAGGCGGTGATGTGTATCTTTCAGGACCGAAAGGTAAAGACTATCTGGATGTTTCGTTGTTCGAGAGGAAGGGTATAAAAGTCGTATTTCAGGATTTCAAGCATCCCGTTTACAAACAGCGATATGAGGGTTTTGTGCCGAATATGGCGGCGATAGATGCGCTTTTCAATGTTGGGAAGATGCCAGAATGAAAATTCCAATTCCAAATATTACCAAATTCCAACCTCAAGGGGAAGAAGGAATGAAAAACTCAAAATTCGGATACTACAAAATCCCAAGCAAATTCCAATATTCATAATTTCTAGCTATTCCTATTTTTTGGATGGAAGTGAGAGCGAAGATTTAAATATTGTTATGTGTGATCTCTTATCATGCCAGAAATAACGCTTTCTATACCGGAAGATGTGTATAAGAAAATGAAAGAGTATGATGTGAAGTGGAACAAAGTCCTCAAAGATGCTATAATATCGTATATTAGGCGTTTAGAGAAGCATGGGCTGGAAGCTACAACCGAGGAATTGCTTGCGGAGCTCGGTGAGGATTTCATGAAGGAGTTGTCTGAAATAAGTTTTGAAGAAGCCGTAAGTGCTTATGAGAAAATGCGGGAAAAGGAATGGAAAAGGCTATATACGATACAAGCAGTTTGATAAATGCTTACAAACAAAGGAAACGATTGACAGGATATACTACAATTTTCAACATTGTGGAGTTCCCGAAAATACTTGATTTCAAACTTACGGTGCTATATCCTTTAAAGTCTGATTATAATCTTGCAATTGAACTTTCAACATGTTGAGAATCGGGACCGTTGCCCGCAATTGATATAATCGTGGCTGCAATGGCATTGAACAGAAATATGAAACTCGTAACATCGGATAAACATTCGCAGTGATCCGAGAAATCAGGCAGGATTTCAAATTATATATTGAGTGAAGGAAATTAGCGAAGAATCGGCGAGAGGATGTGAGGAAGTTGAAGAATAAAGGCATTGAAGGGGAAAAGGGAATATTGCCACCTCATCGAAGACGAAGAAATGTTCTTGCGGTGGGAGCGCATGCGGATGATGTCGAGATAGGGTGCGGCGGCACAATCGCTTTACATGCCATAAGAGGTGATAATGTTATCATCTTAATAATGGCGGAATCTTCTTATACTTCCTATGACGGAAAGGTTTTAAGGACAAAAGAAGAGGCAGAGATAGAGCTAAAAAATGCTGCAAAAGTGCTGGGTGTTAGGAACGTAATTAATCTAGGATTTAAAAATAAAGAGGTGCCCTACTCCGTTGAGTCTATAGAAGCAATAAATGAGATCATAGATAGATACAATATAAACCTTATATACACACACTGGTATCATGACACGCATCAAGACCATAAGAGAACGACGCAATCGGTGCTCGCTGCTGGCAGATATGTGAGGAACATACTGATGTATGAGCCAGAATATCCCGCAGGACGCTCATATTTAGGGTTCAGAAATCAGTATTATGTTGACATCACGCCGACATTCCACATAAAAATGGAAGCTCTTAAACAGCATAAAAGTCAGGTGAAGAAGTATGGAAAGGATTTTCTTGAGGCTGTGGAGGCGAGAGCACGACACCGAGGTTATGAAATAGGCAGCAGATATGCAGAATGCTTTGAGGTTGTCAGGCTCCTGGGTGAAATATAAAATCACATATACTCAATTTTAATGGGAAAAGGAGAAAATATTAATTGCAGAGTCATCTTCAGAGGGCGTTTGAAGTAGCAGAAGGAATGTTTGAAGCATACCGCAGATTGCTGTTTGGTGAGTGGACAGATGAGCAGTGAAATTTCAAGGAAAGGGCTTATTGTTTTCTTTGCACTCTTGCTCATTCTCAATATCATCCTACGCTTTCAAGTAGTCCCACATGAACTCTTTCCTGATTCTGTTTTTATACATATAATGGTGAACTCGCTGAATGAATATGGATATGCGAGATGGATTCTTCACCCTCTATCACTGTTCGGCAACTATCCAGGTTCCGAGTGCAGCGCCTTACAGTTTCTACTTTCCGGCATCTTTCAATGCACAAATTTGGACATGGAAAGTGTTATATTTTTATATTGCATCTTCATCGGTTGCTTCAGCATGTTCGCTGCATACATAATGGCAAGTGAGATATTTGATAATGATATTTTCAAACTTTTAACAGCATTCTGCTTCTCCACATCACCCGCAATATTGGCATATACAACATGGACAATACCATTAAGGGGCCTCTTTATTGTCTTTGTTCCTCTACTCTTCTATATTATGATAAAGTGTTTGAAATCAAAGAAGTATGTATTGTTATTTCTTCCATTATTGCTCCTCCTCTTCATGACTCATCATCTCTTCTATTTCCTTATTCCTTCCGTTCTCATATTCATAGTTCTGCTGATTTCATATAAGATTTATGCATTGAAGCCAATAAAGGCGTATAAAGTGATTCCAATAATCCCGATAGGATGTGCAATCTTCGCATACTCCATACCCATGCTCACTGGAAAGTTCGTAGAAACAGGTTCAAGATACGCACCAATAGCGGATAGTTATGTCAGATATGTGGGGATTCCGATAATTTTTTCTATTGGTGGATTATTTTATTTGATATTTAAAGAGAGAAAGACATTTGGAGAATGGTTTCTACTTCTTTCATTAGCGCTTATAATAATGTTCATATACATAGAAACTTATATGAAATGGTATATGCCTTTACTTCTAATACCATTTGCCGCACTTGGAATATTTAATTTAATTAATACGAGGAGCGTAAAAAAGATTGCACCCAAAATACTAACAATTATTCTGATAACATCTCTATGTTTCTCTGCTTACTATCAGTTTATACATTTCATACCAGACCCGAGCAAAAGGACATTAAACGAAAGATTTCTTGAAGAAGCAACTTACCAGGGGGGGCTTTGGATGAGATATTACCTCAATGGTTCATCAATATCAAACGACCGCCTTTTTGGTAATAGAATATTTGCAATATCCGAAAGAGCTTATGTTCTTGTTCCTCATCTCACGATAAATCAAATATATGGTTTCAACAAAATTAATATTTCCGAGTTCAAAAGAAATCCTATCACATCTGAGGAATTTTGGTTTGAAGGATATACAGGACCTGCAATTGCAGAGAGAACATGGGATTATATTAATCAAATGTATATATCCTATCAAAATTTCGGCATTAAATATTTCATAGAGAATACAAGAACAAACGGAGATGTTCTATGGCACCATGGTATGTATCCCTCTGAATTACTTCACTATGCATATGAGGAAAAAGATAATGTATATAACAATGGTAAAGTTAGGATATGGAAGTTATAATTATATAGCTCAGGATGAACGAGCGTTTTGAGTTGATAAAACCGTATATAAAAGGTAAAACTGTATTAGATATAGGCTGTTGTGGTCTGTATAGTCGATTGCGAGACTTAGAAATCCCCCCCTATTACGAATCTGAAATCTGGTTGCACAATAAAATAAAGAAGTG
>Ga0190363_1001310_pt1 | contig 14683 bp, 15 predicted proteins | sample 48721867_MG_FD_161272 | JGI IMG/M metagenome (GOLD analysis project Ga0190363, IMG submission 161272) | Hydrothermal vent microbial mat bacterial communities from Southern Trench, Guaymas Basin, Mexico - 4872-18-6-7_MG | ecosystem: Environmental > Aquatic > Marine > Hydrothermal vents >...
GGCTCGCTGGGGTGACCGCTGTGGTAAATGGTCGGCTTTGAATCCAGGTTAAAGAGGGATAAAGATTTTTTAATATGTCTGCCATATTTATCGGGAGATTCCAGCCTTTTCATAAAGGACACCTTGAGGCTATAAGGTGGATTCTTAATCAACAGAAAAAGGTATCACTTGTTATAGGAAGTATTCAAGAGTTTTCTACAAAGGATAACCCATTTTCTTTTAAAGAAAGAAAGAAAATGATAGAAGACTCCCTTTTAAGTGCAGGAATTAGAAATTACAAGATTTATGGAATACCAGATTTTTTTGATGATTTCTTATGGGCAAGAAAGGTTTTGGAAGTAACGAAATTGAACCAAAACAAAGCTGTAGTTTTTACTCAAAATCCCTGGACAAGAAGATGTTTTGAAAAAATCGGTGTTGAGGTGAGATCTCATCCTTTCTTTTTTAATAAATTATCTGCTACCCAAATAAGAGAGAAAATAAATAAAAAGAAGGAATGGAAGAATTTGGTTCCCAAGTCAGTTTTCTCTTTTTTAAAAGAGGTGAAAGGTGAAGAGAGAATAAGATTTTTAAAAGTATTACCAGAGAAAAGAATTGTTGATTTTATTAAAAAAAGGATAAAAGAAGCCAAGGCAAAGGGAGGAATAATAGGAGTTTCAGGAGGGATTGATTCCTCAGTAGTAGCAATTTTAACCAAAAGAGCCTTGGGCAAAAAAGTAATTTTTCTCTGGCTGCCATTTGTAAAAAATTGTATTTTTGAGAGAAATGTTTCTCTTTTAGAGAAAAAACTAAAAGATAAAATCAAAAAAATTTATCTCGGAGATATTTATAAAAAACTTTTAAAAATTCTTCCTACGCCTAATGAATCTTTAAAAGGAAAGATCTCTAAGGGAAATCTAAAACCCCGGTTAAGAATGCCTGTTTTGTATTATTTTGCCAATTTATATAATCTTCTTGTTATTGGTACTACCGATAGAACAGAGAAAGAAATTGGATATTTTACCAAATTTGGAGATGGGGCAGTAGATATTGAACCTATCGGAGACTTATATAAAACAGAAGTAATAGAAATGGCAAAAAGGCTAAAGGTACCAAAGGAAATAATAGAAACTCCTCCTACTGCAGGTCTTTGGCCAGGTCAGACAGACCAAAAAGAATTAGGGCTTGATTATCAGAATTTAGATACGGTATTAAAACTTTCAAGGCAGGGGTTTAAAAAAGAGGAAATTTCCCGTTTGACAAATATTCCTCTGGGGAAAATTGAGGCAATTATCCAAAGAAAGAAAAATAATATCCATAAGTTATCTTTGCCTCCGATTGCTATAGTCCATAAATAACTTTTAGACCCTCCCCCACCTTTTTCCTCCCCCTCCTAAAGGGAGGGGGAGGATTTGGGGAGGGATCCCCTCAGTTATTCTCCTCCTTAGAAGAAGGAGGAGATTACTCCCCTCAATCTCCTCCCCCTCCCTTTGGGAGGGGATAATAACAATCAAACTGTTACCAAATTGGTTAGCAATTACAATTTATTGGACATATGAAGAGATTTCTAAAAAAGACTATTTTTCCAATATCTTTAACCCTTTCTATCTATTTTGTTTCTTTTCTGTTTTGTTTAGGGATATTAGCGGGTTATCTTAGCGCTAAATATTGTTCTGGAAAAAGAACAGGTCTCAAAGGGAGGATAAAATCGCTTATTTTCTCTTTTGGGAAATGGAAGCTCCACCTCCATCATTGGTTTTTATCTTATCTTTCTGTTATTTTTATTTTTGCTTCTGGTCTTTATTCTTCTTTACCTCATTTTTTTCTTGGTTTTTTAGGAGGAATAACCTTTCAGGGTATCTATTGCTTTCGAGACTGGTATAAAATTATAAAGAAATAATTAGAGAAACACTCTACTCAATTTGGAGTAGAGATGAAATTCTGAGGCCTTCTTGAAAAAAAGAAAAAAATTTGTATAAATTGGACAGAAAGGAGGTGAAAAAATGAAACAAAGAAAGGAGGTGGGAAAAATTGAAAATAGAAGGTTTGGAAAGATTTACTGAAGTCCCCCCAAAACTTTATAACTTAAGGGAAGAAGAAATAAAAAGAGTTTTGCAATCTGAAAAGATTAAAAAAGTAATTTGCTTTGCTTTAGGACCGAAGGGAACAAACATCGGACAGGCAGTTGAGAAATGGATAAAGAGAATGGACATTTCTTCGAAGACGGAGATTATCTTTTGTGAAACACCTGAGGAATCAGTAGAAAAAGGGAAAAAGGTAAAGGAAGAGGGAGTACTTGCGATATTTTGGACTTGCGCTGTCTATGTAGGAGAAGCTGAGTTGTTCTTTACTAACCCAGATACATTGCCTTTTTTCTTCGTTGAAAAAATGGAGCTCGATGAGATGCAATTGGCGACAAGAGCAGAGTTGCTTGGAGAAATCAATAATGGAAAAATTCCCAAAGATTGGAAGATAGCCTCCCATCCTTCGCCAGTACATTTGGTAAGAAAGTTAGAAAATCCCATTGTCTTTGCCAAAAGCAATGCCCACGCCGCTGTACTTTGCCAGGAAGGAAAAGTAGAGCTTTGCATCACAACAGAATCAGCGAGAAAAATTTATAAACTTGAAAGAATTTTCGGGTTCGGCTCGCCTCCAATGATTTTTTTTGGGGGGATTACACAAAGAGGTCTTGAGCTCATTAAAAAATGTTTCTGAGGGAGTTTACTCCCTCTTTTATTTTTATTAAAATAAAATAATGAAAAATAAAATAATGAAAACTGGAATAATTGGAGTAAAAGGGGAAATGGGGAGATTTTTGTTTTCTCTTTTAAGAAAATTAGGGCCGGTTTTTGGCGTTGATAAAAAAAGCAGTAAAAAAGATTGGCAAAAAATTTGGGAATCTGAAGCAATTTGGCTCTCAATTCCACGGGATGAAGCGCCAAAGGTTTTAAAAGGAATTAAATTAAAACCAGAGCAATTAATTGTCGATATCTGTTCAATCAAAAGAGGGGTTAGCAAAACAATCAAAAAAACTGGAGCCTCTCACTTATCCTTGCACCCCCTACAAGGTCCTTATGTGCCTTTGTTTGGGCAAAAATGGGTAATTATTCCGACTGGGGATGAAGAAAAACCTAAGGCTAAATTGATTTTAAATTTTCTAAAAGAACAGGGAGTAAGTCTTTTTAAAGCGAAAGGAGAAAAAGAACACGATTTTATGATGGGAATAGTTTTAAGCCTTCCTGAGTTTTTGACAATTGTAATTGATGAATTAATCTCCGAGTACACAAAAGATTGCCGGGAAAAAGAGTTTAAAACAGCAGATCTCTTGAAATGGTCAGTTCCTGCCTCCAACGTTCTGTTTAGTGCCTACATTCGCTCAATTACAAGTACTCCAGATTGGCTAAGAAAAGAGCTTATTTTGAAATCTCACAACAATTTACTAAAAAGCGCAAAAAAAACATTTAAAAAATTAGAAAGAATTTCACCCAATTTTATAATCAAACGCATTTCCGAACAAAGAAAATTGATGGAGAATTTACCTTTAGAAGATAGAAAAAGAATCAATCAGTGGATAGAAAGGTGGTATTCAGATACTACCCAAAAAATTTTTCATTTCCAAAAAGGAGTTTTGCCTAAACCAAAGATTACTCTTCAATACTGTAAAAATTTAGATGAGGTTTTTCCTGTAAAAAAAGGAAAAGTAAGGGTGGGAATTCATGGGATTGAAGGGTGTTTTACCCACGAATCAGTGGTGAGGTTTTGTGAAGAATTTGGGATAGATCAAAAAAATATAGAATTCAAATATTTAGTGGAAGCAAAAAGAGTGATAAAAGCCACTTATGAAGGAAAAGTAGATAGAGGAGTTTTTTGTATTGCCAATTCAGGCTCCGGAGCTTATGTTGAAACCGCTTTAATTGTAGGAAAATATCCTTTTGAAGTTTTGGCCATTTATGGAATGGAAGTTATGCAATGCCTTTTAGTTCATCCTTCAATAAAGAATATTTCTCAAGTTAAGAAAGTTTTTGGTCATCCCCAAGCAATAAGCCAATGTAAAAGAACTTTTGCTGAGAAATATCCTCAAATTGAATTAGTGCCAGGTAAAGATAGAGATGATACCGCCTTGTGTGCTAAAAAAATAAGTGAAGGAAAATTACCAAGAAATTGGGCAACTTTGGCCTCCCAGTTAGCCGCTAAAATTTATGGCTTGAAAATTTTAGAATACGGCATGCATCACGATCCTTTTAACACTACCACAATGTTTGTAATTAAAAGAGGTGATTGGAAAAATTAAAAACCTTCAAGACAACAAAAGCAACCTTGGGTTATTGGTATCTCAGAAAAATCTGGAAACCACCAAAAGATCATCTTTGGAGAAAATCCTTTATTATCAAGAAACCTGACATTTCTATTTCCTTAAAAACCTGACATTTCTATTTCCTGTTGACATTTATGAATCTGGTATTGACATTTATAATCTGTTTTGCTAATATAAAAATGTGAGTGCTCCGGAGAGAATAACGGACTCCGCTAAAGTGGGCAGAAAGTCTTGGATTTTCCAAGGCTTTTTGCTTTTGGCTTGAATTTTCTTTTTGTAATTTATAAAATAAAAGTGGACTTGGCGGTTAGCACTCACAAAACACTTTAGCATTGGAGTAACTCGCCAAGTCCATTCTTATAATGGAAAGCGAAAAAATAGAGGTTAAAAAAAATGTTCTTTTAAAAGATTATTCTACTTTCAAGATAGGAGGCAGAGTAAAGTATTTTGTAGAAGTGAAAAATGTTTCCCAGTTAATTGGGGCAATAAATTGGGCTCATAAGAAAGGAATCTCATTTTTTGTATTAGGAAGAGGAAGTAACATTTTATTTTTGGACAAAGAGCATAAGGAATTAGCAATAAAGTGTGCCATATCATATATTAAGCCCAAAAAGAGCAACCAAAAATTCGAGGTACTTTATACCGGGGCGGGAACACCATTAGAACAGTTAATTCAATTTTCCCTTAAAGAATCGCTAACTGGGCTTGAGTGGATGGTTGGAATTCCAGGAACTATTGGAGGAGCAGTGTACAATAATGCAGGCGCTTTTGGAAAAGAGATCAAAGATATAGTGAGAAAGGTAAAGGTTGTTAAGATTTCAAGAAAAACAATAGAAAGTAAAATATTTAGTAATAAAGATTGTCAGTTTTCTTATCGAAACTCCTTGTTTAAAAAAAATAAAAATTATATAATTGTTGAAGTAGAATTGGAACTTAAAAAAGAGAAAAAATACAAAATAAAAAGCAAAATAAAAGAAAATCTTCTTTATCGAAAAACCCATCAGCCTCTGGAGTATCCTTCTATAGGAAGCATATTTAAAAACATATCATTTTCCAGTTGCTCTCCCTCATTATTAGAAAAATTTCCTGATTTGAAACAATTCCAGAACCGAAAAGAGATACCTGCTGCCTATCTTATAGATAAATGTGATTTGAAAGGAAGAAAAATTGGAGGAGCCCAGATCTCAAAAAAGCATTCAAACTTTATTATAAATACAGGAAAAGCCACAGCAGAGGATGTAATGATTCTGATAAGTTTAATAAAACAAAAAGTAAGAGATAAGTTTGGTATTCAACTTGAAGAAGAGATAATAATTTTCTAAAATAAATATTGCTTTGGTTCTTTAAAAGTTTATAATTTATAAAAAGTAAATAGTGGAGGCCGACTATTTACTTACTTGTTAAAAGAACCTGCTGATTAAGCAGGTAGAAAAAATGGCTAAAAAGAAAACAAAAAAAACAAAGAAAACCAAGAGCACAAAGAAAAAGACTTCAAGAAAGAGGAAGAAAAGGTAAGAACTCTTTGTTTTAAAAACCAGCACCGATATATCGGTGCTGGTTTTTATTAGAAGAATTCTGGAGTTTACTAAAGGCTTATTGTTTGGTAAAATGTAATATCCAACCACTCTGGTAAGTAACCTGCCCATTCTAAATCCTAAAGAAATTCCAATATCCAAATTCCAATTGATATCCAATTTCCAATGATCGAAATCAAATAAATCTCAAAATGCAAATCTCAAATCTCAAAATGACAATTCAAAATGCAAAATTATTTTTAAGGGCAAAGCACAAAGATCATCCCTCCCCCACCTTAATCCTCCCCCTCCCAGAGGGAGGGGGAGGATTTGGGGAGGATCCCCTCAATTTCCTCCCCTCCCTTTGGGAGGGGGAGGACTAAGGAGGGGGGAGGGATTTGGGATTTGGAATTTAGAATTTCGTTTAGAATTTCGAATTTAGAATTTAGGATTTAGGATTTTTCTTTACTGTATTTAGATTTGAGATTTGACATATGGATTTGACATTTAACATCTAACATTTGAGATTTGTTTTGTTTTGCATTTTAGATTGTATTTTTGAGATTTATATGACAATAAACATTAAGGCTACTAATATTACTTTAACGAAGAATCTTAAAAATTATATTAGAGAGAAGATTGGCAGTTGCCAGAAGTTTATTAATACCAAATTTCCTCCGGAGGTTTATGTAGAGATAGAAAAAACAACTCGCCACCACAAGAAAGGAAATATATTCCGGGCCGAGGTGAATTTGGTTTTGCCTAAAAAACTTATAAGGGTGGAGGCAAAAAGAGAGGATATTTATTTGGCTATTAATGAAACAAAAGACCTGCTTCAAAGAGAATTAAAACAATACAAAAGTAAGTATTAATTTTTCTTCTTTAAAATTTTATGTCTTTTCTTGCTAAGATTTTTGGTGATCCAAACAAAAAATATCTAAAAAGGATTCAGCCGGTTGTAGATAAAATAAATAGTCTTGAACCTTACTTTAAGTCTCTTTCTAATGAGAAACTTAGAGAAAAGACAGAGATATTTAAAAAAAGATTAAAAGAGGTCTCCAATTCTGAGGCTGACTTAGAAAAATGTCTTAATGATATTCTTCCAGAGGCTTTTGCTTTGGTTCGAGAAGCAGCAAAAAGGACCCTTCATCAACGGCATTTTGATGTTCAGTTAATGGGAGGAATTGCCTTGCATCAAGGAAAGATTGCAGAGATGAAAACAGGAGAAGGAAAGACATTGACTGCTACTCTTCCTCTTTATCTTAACGCCTTAACGGGAAAGGGATGTCATCTGGTTACTGTCAATGACTATTTAGCCCGAAGAGATACAGTCTGGATGGGCCAGATCTATCATATGTTAGGTCTTACCGTAGGATGTCTGAATCACGAAAAATCATTCTTATATGATCCTGATTACAAGAAACCTCCCGAAGAAAAGGATCTCATAAGAGATGAATTAGGTTCTTTTAAGGTAGTAGAAGATTTTTTAAGACCTTGTTCCCGAAAAGAGGCTTATTTGGCAGACATTACCTATGGAACCAATAACGAGTTTGGTTTTGATTATCTGCGAGATAATATGGTTTATGATCTAAAAGATCAGGTTCAGAGAGGATTTTATTATGCTATTGTAGATGAGGTTGATTCAATTTTAATTGATGAGGCTCGAACTCCTTTAATTATTTCTGTCCCTGATACAGAATCTTCAAAGTGGTATATTGAATTTGCTAAAATTGTTCCCAGATTAGAGCCTCACAGCGATTACCAAATTGATGAGAAAAGAAAAGTAGTTACCCTTACAGAAAAGGGGATTGATAAGGTGGAAAGAATCTTAGGGGTGGGCAATATTTATACCGATCGAGGAATCAAATATTTACATTATTTAGAGCAGTCTCTAAGGGCTCACACCCTTTTCAAAAAGGACAGAGATTATGTAGTAAAAGACGGGAAGGTTATTATAGTAGATGAATTTACGGGAAGATTGATGCCGGGAAGAAGGTGGTCTGGAGGACTTCATCAGGCAATTGAAGCCAAAGAAGGAGTGGAAATTCAACCAGAGTCGAGGACTTTGGCTACCATAACCTTTCAAAATTATTTTAGGATGTATAAAAAACTGGCTGGAATGACAGGAACAGCAGCCAGTGCTGCAGAAGAATTTAAAAAGGTATATAATTTGGATGTGGTCCTTATTCCTACTCATCTTCCAATGATAAGAAAGGATTTACCGGATAGGGTTTATACGACCGAAAAGGCAAAGTTTAAGGCAGTAGTGGAAGAAGTAAAGAAGAGATATCACAAATCGCAACCTGTTTTGGTAGGAACTACAAGCATTGAGAAAAATGAATATTTAGGAAAGTTACTTGAAAGAGAAGGAATCCCTCATCAGATTTTGAATGCCAAACATCATGAGAGAGAAGGAGCAATCATTGCTCAGGCTGGAAGATTAAAAGCAGTGACTATTGCTACCAATATGGCTGGCCGAGGGGTAGACATTATATTAGGGGGAAATCCTCCTGACAAAAAAGAGGCAGAAGAAGTAAGAAGGTTAGGAGGGTTGTGTGTGATTGGTACTGAAAGACATGAATCTCGGAGAATTGATGATCAACTTCGAGGAAGAGCAGGAAGACAAGGTGATCCTGGAGTCTCTCAGTTTTTTGTCTCTTTAGAGGATGATATAATCCGCATCTTTGGAGGAGAAAGAATAAAGACAATTCTTAAAAGATTTAATTTTCCAGAGGATGTTCCTATTGAAAATAAAATGGTTTCTCGAGTAATTGAGTCTGCTCAGGCAAAAGTGGAAGGATATAACTTTGATATAAGAAAGCATTTATTGGAGTTTGATGATGTTTTAAATAAACAGAGAGAAAAGATTTATAAAAAGAGAAGGGAGATACTTGAAAGGTATGAATTTCCAGAGAAAAAATCTTTGGTTTTAGAAATGATAGAAGGACAAGAAGATTTAAAAAAAGAGTATAAAGAAAAAGAGAAGAAAATAGGCAGAGATAATTTGAGAAAAATAGAAAAAATTATTTTACTTCGCACATTAGATCTCTTATGGATGGAACACCTGGAAGATATGGAGTTTTTACGAGAGAGTGTCCAACTTAAGGCTTATGGTCAAATTGATCCCTTGGTTGCTTACAGAATTCAAGGCCATAAAATGTTTAAGAGATTAATGAAAGAATTTGAAAGACGGGTTGTAGAGACTATACTTAAAATTCAGTTTGTGGTTAAAGATACAACAAAAGATGAAAATCTTACCTATAAACCTTATACCTTATCTGGCAAAAGGAAGGTAGGCCGGAATGATCCTTGCCCTTGCGGCTCCGGTAAGAAATATAAAAAATGTTGCTGGCCTAAGTATGGATATTGAGAAGAAAATTTTGTTCTCATTTCTAAAATAGATCTATGAAGAGGGCCCATCTTTTTATCAGAGGGAGGGTTCAGGGAGTATTCTTTCGACAAAGTACTTATGAGAAGGCAATAGAACTTGGAGTTTCTGGTTGGGTAAGAAATCTTCCTGATGGAAGGGTAGAGGCAGTTTTTGAGGGAGGGGAAGAAGAGGTTAACAAAATAATTCAATGGGTAAAAGAAGGACCTCCTATTGCTAAAGTAGAAGAGGTAGAGATTAAATGGGAAAAGCCTACAGGTGAATTTGATGGTTTCCAGATAAGATATTAATAAGGGAAGGGGGAAATCCGAAATCCTAAATCCGAAATCCGAAACCCAGCCCCACTTTTGTTCCAAAAGTAGGGCTGGGTAAACGAAATTCCAAATTCTAATGTTCCAAATTCCAAACGTTTGGGATTTAGGATTTCCCGCCCCCTCCTTAATCCTCCCCCTCCCTCTGGGAGGGGGAGGATATAGGTGGGAGAGGGGAATTTGAGATTTAATTTTGGAAATTTGCGTTTCACGCTTCAGGTAATCCCAGATCCTTATCAAGATGTGGGAATTACAAACAATTTGCATTTAGAGTTCTGCGATAAACATTTCAATTCCTGTTTTGGCATCAACTCTTCCACTTTTTATCTTAAAATCTAATTCCAGAAGTTTTTGATAAATCTTTTTCAGTTCCTCAATAGAAAAGTTTTGAACAATGGGAGATATTTTTTTTATTAAAAAAGGATGAAGTCCAGAAAGTTTTTGAATTTGAAGCAGGCTCTTTTTTTGATCAATTAAGTTTTTTATTTTTAATATATTTCGGAATTGGAAGATCATCATTGATAACAGTTTTATCTCGTTCTCTCCTTTTTCAAGATGATTAAAGAGAAGTTTTAGGGCTCTTTTTTTATTCTTTTGAGAGATGAGATCAAGGGTTTTGAAAATATTTGTCTGAATGTTTTGGGGAGATAGATTTTCTATATCTTTGTCTGTTATTTTTTCTCCTTTTTTAAAAGCAATTATCTTCTCAAGTTCACTTTCTATTTCCCAAAGATTGTTCCCACAGGATAATATCAATTTTTCGATGGCCCTATTATCAATTTTGCAATTCCAATATTTTCTTATAAAAATCTTTAGTTTCCATATGGGCAGTTCCTTAAACTCTTGCTTTTTAAAAGATCTTTCAAAGAGTAATTTAAAAAGTTCATTTGGTTTTTGGATCTCTCCCTCTTGAAAGAAGATCAGGATGAGATTTTCGTCTTTGAAAATATTTTTTTCGATAAGATATTTTTCAACTTTTTCCTGCAGATAGGCTGGGGTTGAGAATACGTTTTTGAAAATAATTAGTTTTTTTTCTTTAAACATTGAGGTGGTTTCAATTCTCTCTTTGAGTTGTTCAAAGCCTTCCGAACTTGCTTCTATTTTTGCAAGGTTAAGTCCACTTTTATATTTCAAGCAATATCTGTTGACTATTTCTTGAAGTTTTTTCTTGGAACGAAAGGTATCAGGGCCGTAAAGGAAAAGAACCATAAAAAAAGAAAGTGAGTTTCCTATACCTGATTTTGGGCTGATTTTTCTTTGGTATATTGAACAATCAGTCTTGAGAGTCGAGACTTCTTTCGGGCAGCAGTATTTTTCTTTATCACATTGTTTTTTGCTGCCTTGTCCACAATTTTATAGAATTGGGGTAATAGTTCTTTTGCCTTTTCAATATCTTTCTTTTCAATCAATTTTTTAATCTCCTTTTGGAGGTTTTTTATCTTCTTTTTCCAGGCAAGGTTTCTCTTATGTCTTTTAATATCTTTCCTTAAAGCCTTTTTTGCGGATTTTGTTTTCGGCATACTTTTGTATTTGACCTTCCCCTTCCTTAATCCCCTCCCAGAGGGAGTGGCCACTTAAATGGACTGAAACTTTATTTAATTATTAGGCTATCTTATCATATTTATTTTTTTCTTGCAATAGAAGAAGAGTTTATTATATAATTTTCAAGGTGATATGAGATACAAAATTTGTGTTTCTGGAGCAGCAGAGACCAATCATTGTGCAAAAAATGCCTTAGAGTTGTCTAAAGAGGTTGGAAGAGAGATTGTTCGCCACAATGGGATTTTAATTACAGGAGCCACTACCGGCATTCCCTATTGGGCCGCTATTGGAGCAAAAGAAGAAGGAGGGATCTCTATAGGGTTTTCTCCTGCTGCCTCAGAGAAATCTCATGTTAAAACCTACAAACTTCCTACTGATTATTTTGATGTAATTGTCTATACCGGTTTTAATTATGCAGGAAGAAATCTTTTAATGACCCGAGCCTCTGATGCAGTTATTGTCATTTGTGGAAGGATAGGGACATTGAATGAATTTACTATTGCCTTTGAAGATAATAAGCCAATTGGTGTCTTAATAGGAACTGGAGGTACGGCGGATATGATAAAGGAGATAATAAAAAGAGGTCATAGGGGCCCCGGAAAAGTAGTCTATAGTAAAAATCCTAAAGAATTGGTAGAGAAACTTCTCATTTTGATCAAAAAAGAGAAAAAGGTCCTTACTCCTTTTTAAGGAATTATATGTTATGGAGGAAGAAAAATTGGTAGGTAAAATTACCCATTATTTTCCAAAGGTGGGGGTAGCAGTAGTAAAATTAGAAGATACTCTGAAACTGGGTGAAAGGATTAAACTTAAAAAAGGAGAGAAAGAATTTGAACAAACAGTTGAGTCAATGCAAGTAGAGCATAAAAATATAAAGGAAGCCAGAAAGGGACAGGAGATAGGATTAAAGGTAAAGCAAAAGGTCAAAGAAGACTGGGAGGTATATAAATTAATTACAACCTAAACATTGCCCGTAAAAGATTAAGGGAAATATGGATTTATTCTCTATTCCTGAAATTCGTTTACTTTTTCAACTTCTTTTAGCAGGACTTTTAGGTGCCTTGATAGGAATAGAGAGAGAATATATTGGAAAGGAAGCAGGAACAAGAACCTTTGCCCTTACTTCTATAGGAGCCTGCCTTTTTACCATTCTCTCAAAGTATGGATTTTCAGAGATGGGAGGAAGTTTTGATCCTTCTAGAGTAGCAGCGGGAATTGTAGTAGGAATTGGATTTTTAGGAGGTGGGGTAATTATTTTTCGCCAATCTCACCTTGAAGGCTTGACCACTGCTTCTGCTATTTGGTCAACTGGAGCCTTGGGAATGGCAGTAGGATGCGGATGTTATTATCTAGCCCTGATTACTGCTTTGTTAATGATTATAATTTTAGCAGGAATAAGAGAAATGAAGAAAGAAGTAAGAAAAGTAAACAAAAAAGAGTGAGATAAGATATGGATATCCGATTGTTTTTGGCTGTAGCCACTCTGGTTGGAAGCATAGTAGGGGTAGGAATCTTTGGGATTCCTTACGTTATCTCCCAGGTTGGATTTTTACCTGGCATTTTTTATCTTTTTTTATTGGGAAGTGTTTCTTTGCTTTTACATCTTTTATTTTCAGAGATTATTTTACGAACAGAAAATGAGTATCGTTTACCGGGGTATGCTAATTTTTATTTAGGTAATTGGGCAAAGTATATTGTTCTTTTTTCCACAATTGTTGGTATTTCTTCTTCTTTAATTTGCTATATTATTGCTGGAGGTGAATTTCTTTCTACCATTTTTAAAGGAGACTTTCTGGTTTTTGCCATTCTTTTCTGGTTTTTCCTTTCTATAGGAATAATTTTGGGTTTAAAAGGCATTTCTCAATTTGAACTCTTAATGTTTTTTTTATTTATTTTAACATTGGGAACTATTTTTTTTGTTTCTCTTGATTATATAAAAGTGGAAAACTTTTCAGGATTTCATCCAGAAAAACTTTTTCTTCCTTATGGAGTGATTCTTTTTGCTATGAGCGGAACAACTGCTATTCCTTCCTTACGAAAAATTTTAAGAAATAGAGAAAATGAGTTAAAAAAAGCAATTATAATTGGCACTCTTATTCCCTTAATCTTTTATATCATTTTTACTTTTTCTGTGGTCGGTGTCTGTGGTTGTTCTACCTCACCTGAAGCCATTAAGGGACTGGTGGAAAAGATAGGAGATGATTTTGTTCTGGTGGGAGCCATTTTTGGAGTAATGACCATCTCTACCTCATTTTTGGTTTTGGGAATTTATTTAAGAGACTGCTTGATTTATGATCTTGGTATTAAAAGATTTCTTGCCAATGTTTTTGTAATAGTGGTTCCTCTTTTAGCATTGGTTTTAGGGGTAAAGGCCTTTGTGCCTTTAATGGCTTTTATTGGAACCATCTTTGGAGCCTTTGAGGATGTAATTTTGATTTTGGTATTTAAGAAATCTAAGATAAAGGGAGATAGAAATCCAGAATATAAAATTTCTCTTCCTAATCCAATTTTATATTTACTTTGTTTAATGTTTACGGGAGCATTGATTTACGAAATAATCTCATTTGTTTGTTCTTAGAGGAAACGATTCTCACTTTCTTATTGAAGTAAGGATAAGGATCTTGGTTTAACAATGATATATGAGAATAAAAAGGTTTGGAGTTTCAATGTGTCTTTGTTTACAAGAGAGCCAGAAATATCCAGAGACAAAAACTTTAAAGGAAGCATATTTATATATGCTTAAAGATTTTGTTAATTTTGTTAAAAAAAGCGGTTTTGAAATAATAGAGTTAACCTCTACCTCTGTTTTTCCGGCTGATTTGCTCCTTTCAATTACTGATAAGATAAAAAAAGAGATTTCTTCTTTTAAAGAGATTACCTATCATCTTCCCATAGGAGAGATTAATATCTCTGCCTTTCATCAGGGAATAAGAAGAGAGGCTATTAAGGAGACAAAAAAACATATTGATCTGGCTCAGAGAATAGGGATAGATAGGGTAGTAATACATCCCGGTTGTTTTTTGGCAATGCCCAAAATATATTCATTAATGAGAAAACAAATAAAAGAAATTGCAAAAAGAAGCATCTTTGAGATCTTTGATTATTGTAAAACAAAAAACATACAATTGTCAGTGGAAAACCTACCTCGTAATGAACCTCTTTTTCAAAAGCCAGAAGCATTTGAGGTTTTTGGGAAAAGAGGGATAGGGATATGTTTGGATACTGTTCACAGTTTTGTCTCAAATGTAAATCCCGTTGATTTTATAAAAAAATTTGGAAAAAGGATTAAGGAAGTCCATTTGACCGATGGTGTTTATAAATACCCTCTTAGTCATTACCCGCTTGGCTCAGGAGAGGTAGATTTGCCTTCAGTTCTTAATGAACTAGAAAAAATAAATTATCAGGGGCCAGTTATTTTGGAAGTAAATTCTAAAAAAGATCTTAAAGAAAGTAAAAAATATCTTAAAAGTATTGGCTATCTATGAAATTTAATGTTAAAATGTACTCTCCAATTGATTCGGTAACAAAATAAAAAAATAGACCCACCCCCTCCTTAATCCTCCCCCTCCCAAAGGGAGGGGGAGGAGAGGGAGGGATTCCTCTCCAAATCCTCCCCCTCCCTTTGGGAGGGGGA
>Ga0190363_1001312_pt1 | contig 14666 bp, 16 predicted proteins | sample 48721867_MG_FD_161272 | JGI IMG/M metagenome (GOLD analysis project Ga0190363, IMG submission 161272) | Hydrothermal vent microbial mat bacterial communities from Southern Trench, Guaymas Basin, Mexico - 4872-18-6-7_MG | ecosystem: Environmental > Aquatic > Marine > Hydrothermal vents >...
GGCGTATAGACGACCTTGCAGCTCTGGCGGCAACCCTCGCCTACTTGGCTTCCAGGCAGGGTAAGGCTTCGAGGAGTGAAGTTGAAAGGCTTCTCTCTTCCAAGCTTCCCTCGTGGAGGGTTAGCATCGCCCTAGACAGGTTTGTTAAGCTTGGATACCTGCATGAGGATGAAAACGAGGTTTTAACGGTGGGCTGGAGGACTAGGGCTGAAGTCGACTTGGAAGCCTTAGCAGAATCCCTGCTAACCATCTCGGAGGAGCCGTTAGAAGCAGGTGAAAGGGAAGACTGAACGTTTAGCTTTCAAGGACTATCATGGTCAGGGAAGACCTGTTTTCAGGTATCTTCCTGATGCTTTTCTCCACGATGTCCCTTAGGGCTGACAGCTCGCTGGTTTCTATTTCCGCTATGATATCGTAGGGTCCGCATATCCTGTAAACCCGTTTAACCCCTTCAATGCCTTTTATGGCTTCAGCAACCTTGTCTTCCGTTCCAGGCTTGACCGTTATTAACGTGAAAGCTCTAGCCAACCCTCTCCACTTTCACCTTTAAAAAATAATTCTCCCAGTTTACATATTAAAGTTTCCACGCCTAAAAACAAGCTTTCTAAGCCTTAAAACGACCACGGGATGGTGAGCCATTCTTTTAAGCATCAGCCAGGTGACCTCGGTTAAACCTACCCCGAAGCTTTCAGCCATATCCCAAACGTTTTTAGGCTTACCTCTGCTCATGGCCTGATGAGCCAGCTCAGCCAGCTCCAAGCACTCCTCCACGGTCAGCCTGCCGCCGGGATAACAGGCCTTCGGTGTAGACCTGGGCTTAAGCTTGAAAAGTCTCCCCAGAACATAGTAGAATATTCCTCCCCCAGTTTTGAAACCTTTAAGGCTTGTGGGGGTTGGCGATAGGTGGAGGCAGCCCAGCGAATAAGTCTTGTCAGAGTCAACGATTAGAACGCAGGCTTCGACTCCAAGCCTGCTCCTAACGGCTTCATGGATTCTGCGGGCTGCATAAGCCGGGTTTGGAAGGGGAAGGCTTACATAGGAGGCTGGAAGGTTTGAAGCGTCTATTCCTCCTTCGGAGCCGAACTTTAATGCTTGGAGGATTCCAGCTTTCTCTAGGGCGAGCTGCTTGTGGCGGGCTCCCTCCTCCCTTGGGTAGCCTCTAAGCCTCCTGAAGGTTTGAGGTTTAAGCCTGCAGAGGGGTCCAAGCAGGTATCCCCAGCCCAGCCTCATCCAAAGGGATGCCAGCATTCTCGCAGGCATGCCAGGTCTGATTCCGGCTTCGTCCACGGTTAAGTTCATGGCGGTTGAAACAGCCTTCTCGGATACCGCTATCACATCGCCGTCGGAGGCTTTCCCCTTAACAGCCTCAGCCACTCTTAAAGCGTAGTCGGTGCCTGGAAGCCAGTAGCTTGTCCTAACCCTGCACAGCCTCTCCACGAGCGGATGGTTAAGCCTTACCCAACCCTTCAAGGCTTCCGGTTAAACCCTCCCCCAGGCTAAGCCCAAAAACTTTTCCCTTCCCCCTCCAACTTTAAACTGAGGTTAAGCCTGGAGGCTTAAGGCTTGGAGGACGCTCTGCTGAAAGCTTTAGACCGTGGAGGAAGGCTGAAGGCTTCCCTAGTAGAGGCCAGAGGAGAGGAAGCTGTGAAAACCCTGATAACCGTCAAAGACGGGAAAGTTGAAGTTGCCAGGGAAGGCTTTGACAGCGGAGTTGGAATTCGCATGCTGGCTGGAGGAGCCTGGGGCTATGCCTCCACCTCGAAGACGGACCATGCCTCCCTTGAGGAGGCTGCTGAGAAAGCCTTCAAGCTTGCCAGGACTGCCAGCAGAAAAATTAAAAAGCCTGTGAAACTGGCGGAGGTCAAGCCTGAACGGGTTAAAGTCCGATGGAAGTTTAAGGTTCACCCTTCAAAGGTTCCCGTGGAAGAGAAGGTTTCACTCGCCCTAAACCTAAGCCGAAGCCTCCTAGAGGCTGATAGGAGGGTTAGAAGCTGCACCGTAGAGTACATGGACCTCTCCGTACGCCAGCACATCTACACGAGTGAGGGGGCGAGGGTTCTCCAGGAGAAGGTTTACGTTTGGCTTAGGGCTAACCTTTCAGCCTTTGAAGCGGGAGTTTACGCTTCAGCTGGTGAGGAGGCAGGGGCAAGCCAGGGCTTCGAGTACTTGAATGATGGGAGGCTTGAAGCCTTGAAGGACAGGCTTGCAGGGAGGATTAGAAGCCAGCTGGAGGCTGTGCTGCCTAAGGGCGGCGTTTACCCTGCTGTCCTAGGCCCCAGCGTTGTAGGGGTTTTCGCCCACGAGTCGCTGGGCCACATGGCTGAGGCTGACCTGGCTCTCTCCGGCTCCATCCTCTTGGAGCGTATGGGCTTGCAGGTTGCCTCCGAGCATGTTACCATTTTCGATGATGGGGGGCTGGAAGGCTCCTTCGGCTTTCTCGCCTACGATGATGAGGGGGTTAAGGCTGGCAGAACTGTAATCTTGGAGAGGGGTGTCGTTAAAGGTTTACTTCACAGCCGTGAAACCGCTGGAAGGCTTGAAGCCCAGCCCACAGGGAACGCTAGGGCTGAAAGCTTCAGGTATGCGCCCCTGGTGAGGATGAGGAATACCTTCATGGCTTCAGGAGACCTAAGCCTCGAAGAACTGTTGGAGCCTGTGAAGTTTGGATACTACTTGAAGTCTTTGAGGGGAGGCCAGGTTAACATGGATGGAACCTTCCAGGTTGGCGTTCAGGAAGCCTATGAAATAGTTAAAGGGGAAATCGGGAGGCCTGTGAGAAACCTCTCCATAGGAGGGAACACGCTTGAAACCCTGACAGGTGTTGAAGCCGTAGGAAAAGACTTCGAACTCTGGCCTGGACGCTGCGGTAAAGGGCAGACGGCCTTCATATGTGATGGAGGGCCTACCATCAGGGTTAAATCCGTTAGAATAGGGGGGAGAGGATGAAGCATGGCTGGCAGCAGCCTAAGCCTCCTAGACGCAGCCTTAAAAGCTGTTAAACTCTGCGAAGCCGGGGGAGCTGAAGGCGAAGCCTACCTAAGCAGAACTAGAACGGTTTCAGCAGCCATAGAAAACGACCAGATCGTCAAGGCTAAAACCGTCTGGGAGGAAGGCTTAGGCCTGAGGGTTTCCCTTCAAGGCCGAATAGGCTTCTCCTACACCAACAGGCTTAACATGGAAAGCCTGAGGGAAACAGTTAGGAAAGCCTTGAAGCTGGCTAAAGCCTCCCCGCCTGACAGGCAGTGGAAGGGCTTTCCACCCTCGAAAGCCTGCCAGAAAACCCTGGAAACCTACGATGGCAGGGTGGCTGAAGCCGAGGTTGAAACAGCCGTAGACCTGGCGTCGGAAATGCTGGAGTCGCCTCTAAGCCTGGACAGGAGGGTTAAAGCCTCGGAGGGAGCTGTAAACCTGACCTACACTAAAAGGGTTTTAGCCAACAGCCCAGGCGTCGAGGTGGAAGATGAAGGAACATGGGCAGGCTGCTACCTTGAAGCCCTGGCCAGGGAAGGCTCAAGCACAACTCCAGCCTGCTTCGAGTTCAACTTTTCCAGGATGCTCAAGCTTAACGTGGCTGAGGTTGGAAGGAAGGCGGCGGAGCTGGCTCTCTCAGCCCTTGGAGCAGGGAAAACAGAAGGCGGAAGGACTGCCGTCATCCTAGGCCAGCCTGCACTGCTCTCCATCCTATCCTACACGCTGGTTCCAGCCTTGAAGGCGGACAACGTTCAGAGGGGCAGGTCTCCGCTTAAAGGGCGAATAGGCGAAAAAGTTTTCTCCCCGCTTTTAACCTTGGTGGACGACGGCCTGCTGGAAGGAGGACTTAACACTTCAAGCTTCGACGATGAGGGGGTGCCAAGCCAGCGGACGCCGCTTATCGACCGTGGGGTTCTAATAGGCTTCCTCTACGACCATTACAGGGCTTCCAAGGAGGAGGTTGAAAGCACCGGGAACGCTGTGAGGCCTGCCTCCTACGCGTCAACCCCGGTGATAGAGCCCTCAAACCTAGTGGTGAAGCCTTCAAGCCTAAGCCCTGAAGGCCTCCTAGCCGAAACAGGCCGCGGCTTCTATGTCCCCTACGTTCAGGGCGCCCACAGCAGTAACCCTGAAAGCGGAGAGTTCTCGGTGGTGGCAGCTCCGGTGTGGCTGGTGGAGAAGGGAAGCCTAGCCAGGCCTGTCCGAAGCATAATGCTGGCTGGAACCGTTTACGGGCTGCTGGAAAACCTTTCAGGACTTGCCTCCAACGTTAGGGCTTTCGGCTCGCTGGTTGCACCATGGGTTAGCGTGGAGGAAGTCAGAGTTATCGGAGGCTAAGCCGCTTAAGTTTAAGCCGTTTAAAGCGTAATCCTTAAAGGGTGTTCGCCCCCATTGAGGGAAAGCTTCGAAGAGCAGAGGAGGAAGGCTGTGGAAGACCTTAAAGCCCAGGGGGTTATCCGAAGCAGGAAAGTTGAAGAGGCCATGCTCAGGGTTCCAAGGGAAAAATTTGTCCCAGAAAAGTTCAGAAGCCAAGCATACCTTGACGCCCCTCTACCCATAGGATGGGGTCAAACGGTTTCAGCCCTCCACATGGTAGCCCTCATGTGCGAGCTTCTGGAACTGGAGGTTGGACACAGAGTTTTCGAGGTTGGAGCAGGCTGCGGCTACCATGCAGCCGTCGTAGCCGAAATCGTTGCACCGAAAGAAGCGGAAAACCTGGGACACGTCTACACGGTTGAAATAGTTAAGGAGCTAGCCGACCTGGCGAGGAGAAACCTTGAGGGGGCATCCTACGCAGGCAGGGTAACGGTTATCCATGGGGACGGCTCGCTGGGCTTCCCGGAGCAGGCGCCCTACGACAGAATTTTCGTGACAGCAGCGTCACCTGGGATTCCCCCGCCCTTAGCCCAGCAGCTTAAGCCAGGCGGGATAATCGTAATCCCGGTGGGCGACCCCTACTCCTACCAGGTTCTAAGGGTTGCAAGGAAGCAGCCTGACGGGAAACTCAGCTGGGAAGACCTTTTCGGAGTAGCATTCGTCCCCCTCAGGGGAACCTACGGGCACAGGGTTTAAGGGGGAGCAAGCCTTTTTTCAGGCTGAACCGGGAGGGATGCCATGGTGAAACTGGTGAACATAAGGTTTTTCGAGGGAGGACAGGCTCATGAAAGCTTTGTTAGGAACGGGATGAAGGATAGAACAAGCATTCTGAAGCATATAAGCCGCAGGGAAGCTGAAATCCTGGCTGAAGCCCTCGGAGGCTTCTTCCTAGACCCGCCTCCAATCGAGGATTCCTCCATAGAATGGGCGGTAGCCTTCCAGCCTGTGAAAAACTTTAAAATCTGCTATTTGATGAGGAGGAATGAGCCTGAATTCGAGGATGAACTTCAAATCCTGTACGACGTGGAGGGGACGCCCTTCAGCATCCCCGCCGAAGACGTGGCAGACTTCACCCTCCTGTACGCTAACGCCATGATTTACGGGGTGAGAAACATTCTGGGGAGGAAGGATATCCCCGGGATTTCCAGATACCTCTAGCCGAACCAGGCGTCTAAGGTTCGCTTAGCCTTAAGCTCGCTCATTCCAGCCTTAAACTTTTCCAAGGCATTTCTAACCCTGTCCTCTGAGAAGTCTCTTTCACCGCATAGGAACGCGACGACACCTTCAATGTCAGGGCTTCGCCATTCAACCTTGAAGTCGTCGGTCACATCAGGCTTAAGAAAGATTTCCCTTATCTTCCTCCAGTTTTCAGGAAGACTGCTTCCCTTAGACTTGAGGAGGCTTTGAAGCTTCTCCAGGCTTCCGTTTTCCCTGACGAGTTTATGGGCTGTTTTAGGGCCTACCCCCTTAATTCCATCCGGGTTATAGTCGGTGCCAACCAGTATGCCTATGTCAACCAGCTGTTCCCTGCTGACTTCCAAACGCCTTAAAACCTCTTCAAGCTCAACAAGCTCAGGGTTCACTTCAACGTAAACGTTTTTTCTCGGAAGCTTTCTCCTCCCAGTTATGGTAAGATTTCTCACCAGTCTCGGCGCCCCGAAAAGTAGGGAGTCATAGTCTTGGCTGGCTGAAGCCCAAACATGCCCCTTAGCTGCCAGGTAGGCGGCTTGGGCTTCCCCTTCCGAGGGGGCTTGAACCCAGGGCACACCTAAAAATGTTAGAAGTCTCTTAGCGTCTTCAACCATTTCATCTCTCAGCCGGCTTGCAGCCTGAGCGTATATTCTGGCTTCCTCCAAGTCGCCTTTCCTAACGGCTTCCTCATACTTTAAAGAGGCTTCCTCCCTCATCTGCGTTCGCCTTTGGATTTCAGCTTCCTTAAGTGAGGGCGGGGTTCCGTCGAAGACGTATACGACTTTTATTCCTCTTTCCATCAGGTTTGCCGTCCGATATAGGATTCCGCTTAGGTGGCTTGTCACCCTTCCAGACCTGTCCATTAAGGGCTCTCCTGTAGGCTGCCTTATTATGGATAGAAACTGGTATAGGGCGTTGTAGGCGTCTATGGCGATGCTTCTGCCTGAAAGCTCTTGGAGGCTTATCTCCCTGCGTGGTACAAGGTCGCCTAGGTTTACACCCACCTCTGCCTCCCCAGAAGGGTTAGAAGCCTAAGAAAATATTTAACGTTAAGGCTTCCCCTGTCTAACCTCGATTTTCCTTCTGCCCTTCGGGGCGCCTAGAAGCCTTATGAGGCCTCGGACTTCAAGCTGTAGAAGCGCCTTACTTAAAATTTCAGGTGTAACGTTTTCTCCTTCCTTTTCCAACGCCTTTAAAAGCTCGTCGTCCGTGCATGAGCCAAGCTGCCTGAGAGTCTCCATTATCCTCTGCTGTAGGGGGATTATCCTCCAAATTTTCATGGTTGACAAGCCGTCTACCCCTCTCCCCGGCTGCTGAAGTTTAGGCTATGGGCGGGGGTATGAGGGTTTTTTCCATCTGCTTCCTGTAGGTGGCTCCGAAGCTTTCATAGAACTTCTCCATTTCAGGTGTTATGCTGGGTCCTATGCGGGCTAAGGCTTCCCTGAAGTCTTCCATGGAAACCACCTTAGTGTTAATGTTCTTCCTCAACGCGTTAAGCCCAGCTTCCCTGCACACGGCTTCAATGTCAGCTCCACTGTAGCCTTTGGTCAGCGAGGCTAGGGCTTCAAGGCTTACATCCTCGGCTAAGGGCATGTTCTTAGTGTAAACCTTGAAGATTTCTCTGCGGGCTTTCTCGTCGGGAGCTGGAACGTATATCAGCTTGTCGAAGCGTCCTGGACGGAGTACGGCAGGGTCCAAGATGTCAGGCCTGTTCGTAGCTCCAATCACAACTATGTTCTCCAAGCCTATTATTCCATCCATCTCGGTTAGAAGCTGGCTTATGACACGTTCAGATACGCCCTGGTCAGCGTAGCCCATGCCTCTCTTGGGAACCAAAGCGTCAAACTCGTCAAAGAATATTATGGCAGGAGAAGCCATCCGAGCTTTCCTGAAGACTTCTCTAACCGCCCTTTCAGACTCTCCAACCCACTTGCTGAAGACTTCAGGCCCCTTAATCGTTATGAAGTTGGATTCGCTTTCGCTGGCCACTGCTTTCGCCAGTAGCGTCTTCCCGCAGCCTGGAGGACCGTAGAGGAGGATGCCTTTCGGAGGTGCAATGCCAACCCTCTCGAAAGCCTGAGGATACTTCAGAGGCCACTCAACAGCTTCCCTCAGCTCCTTCTTAACCTTCTCCAGCCCTCCAATATCATCCCAGCGGATGTTCGGGATTTCTATGAAGACCTCTCTCATGGCGGTTGGAGTTATCTCCCGGTAGGCCGCCATAAAGTCGTCCATCCGGATTTCCATGCTCTCCAAGATTTGGGGAGGTATCCGCTCCTGCTCCAAGTCTATGTTGGGAAGGTATCTTCTCAAAGCCTTCATGGCAGCCTCCCTGCACAGGGCGGCTATGTCCGCCCCCGTGTATCCATGGGTTATATCCGCCAGCATCTTCAAGTTTACATCTTTAGCCATAGGCATGCCTCGAGTGTGAATCAGCAGGATTTCGAAGCGTCCATCCTTGTCAGGCACTCCTATCTCGATTTCCCTGTCGAAGCGTCCAGGCCTCCTAAGAGCGGGGTCAAGCATGTTAGGGACGTTTGTAGCCCCTATAACTATGACGTTTCCCCGGGTTTGAAGCCCGTCCATGAGAGCCAGCAGCTGGGCTACAACCCTCTTCTCCACTTCTCCAACAACTTCCTCTCTCTTAGGCGCTATGGCGTCGATTTCATCTATGAAGATGATGCTGGGAGCGTTCTCTTGGGCTTTCTGGAAGATTTCTCTAAGTCTGGCTTCTGATTCGCCGTAGAATTTGCTCATGATTTCAGGCCCGTTAATATTGATGAAGTAGGCGTTGGCCTCGTTGGCCACTGCTTTCGCCAGTAGCGTCTTCCCGCAGCCTGGAGGACCATGGAGCAGAACGCCCTTAGGAGGCTCGATACCAAGCCTCTGGAACAGTTCAGGATGTCTAAGCGGAAGTTCAACCATCTCCCTTATCCGCTGGACTTCCTCGTGGAGGCCTCCAATATCCTCGTAGGTTATCCTGGGGATTCCCTTCTTCTCCGGGGCTGGCTCGCTTAGAACCTGGAATATGGTGCCGGAGGTAACTCTGACTATGCCTGAAGGCCTGGTTTTAGCTACCGTGAAGGGCATGGCGTTCCCGAAGACGGATAAGAGAACAATGTCCCCCTCAACTAGGGGCATCTCTAAAAGGCGTGACTTAACAAAGTTTGTGAAGTCAGGGTCGAACTCTATTCGAACGTCTACTGGGGCTAGGGTTACGCTGGAGGCGTTGTGAACCATGGCTTTCCTAACGGTTACATACTCGTTCAGCGATATCTGAGCGTTCCTCCGGGTGAGCCCGTCTATACGTATAATGTCTACGCCCTGGTCTTCAGGGTAGGCAGGCCATGCTATGGCGGCTGTAACTTTTTTACCTCTGATTTCCAGGATGTCGCCTGCCATTACGTCTAGGACTTCCATAGCCCTCTGGTCTATTCTAGCCTTTCCTCTGCCTACGTCCCTCTGCTTGGCTTCAGCAACTCTAAGCTGTATTTCACTTGTCATAAGTCTGGGCTCACCCCTTCGCACTAATGGTTAAACCTCTCATAAGACTTAAGCTTTAATTCGTTTTCGACATAAAATAAACCCTTTTTCCACCGCTTTCCCCGCAGGAAATCCTGCGAAACCTTTACGTTTACATTTAAAATCTTCTAACCATTAATACCTCTACTTCACCCACACCTTCAACTTTCTTAACGGCTTCTTCCACTTCCTCCATTTTACCTGTCTGGTCTTCCGGGAGAACCAGGTGGGCTATCAAGGCTTTCAGCCCGAAGGCTATAGGCTCCTCCTCAAACTTGTAAATTCTAACCCCGCTTGGAAGCTTTTCAGCAAGCCTCTTCTTTAAAGCCTCCAGGTCCGTGTCGGCTTCGGATGGAAGCAGCTTCAGGGATGCTACAACTTCACCCATCACGCTTCACCCTTTAAGCCTTTAGGGGCCTTGAAAGCCGCATTTAGGGCATTTATAGGCTCTGCCGAACTTCCTGCATTTCTCACATCTGACTATGGTTATCTGGCCGCAGTTCGGGCATGGAAACCTCACGTAGTATTCAAGCGGTATAATGGTTCTACCGCAGGAGGTGCATATGGGAACCTTAACTTCACCTACTCCTGTGGAGGCTTCTAAACCCACTCCTCAACCTTCCCCTGCAAGCCTTAAATGAGAGGGGAAGCCTAAAACTCCTATATATAAATTGCCTTCCAAGAGGCTTTCCCGGGATGACTGAAGAATTCCAGTACACCCAGAACATCATAGTCAGAGAAGACTTAAAGCTCTCCAAGGGGAAGCTCTGCAGCCAAATAGCCCACGCAGCCGTCTCAGCCGCCGAAAAAGCGAGAAAAACCAAGCCTGAATGGTGGAGGCAGTGGATTGACGAAGGCCAGCGGAAAGTAGTGCTGAAAGCTGAAGGCTTCCAAGAGCTGGAAAAGCTTAAAGCTGAAGCCGAAAGCCTAGGGCTGCCCACAGCCCTCATAGAAGACCGAGGCCTAACAGAGGTTCCGCTTGGAACGGTAACCTGCCTTGGAATAGGGCCAGCCCCAATAAGCCTGATAAACAAGGTTACAGGACGGCTGAGGCTCCTATAAAAATCGTCCGCATAGTAAACCTTAATTGTAATTGTTCTGGTTACTTTCAATAGAAAGCCTGGAAGGTTTACAAGATTGAAAGAGGTCAGCATAGAAATCATCCGGGAGAAAGATGGTAGCTACGCCATTGCCTGCTCATCGCTGAAAGTATACAGTGTAGGAAAAACTTTAGAGGAAGCTAAAAATTTAAAGAAGCACTTGAATTACATCTTTCCTTATTAAAAGAAAAAGCCATAAAACTGGTTGAAAATCAGATTAAAGTAGGCTGATTTTCCAAACTTTTCTTCTGTTGTTGGCAGCTTTCTTGATTAAAGTTTAGAAGAATACCAGGAAGATGGATTATTGATGCGTTTAAAACCTATACGGGGAGGTGAGCTTATAAAGATACTTTGCCGTAATTTTGGCTTTAAGGTGGTTCGCCGTAAGGGCAGTCATGTTACCCTTGAACGTGATGGTGTTTTTCGTCACCGTTCCTGTAAAGGAGATAGGTGTAGGGCTGCTTAGCAGAATACTGAGGGATTATGGGTATCCCACGTGAAGATTACCTTAAATGTTTATAACCGGTTTAATGCAAGTTTCAGGTTTTCCTGTCTTCTGGGGGGACGTATCTGCCTCTTGCTTTGATTTCCCCAAGTTTGCCTTCTATTTCGCTGAGTTTTTCCTTTCCAAGGATTTTCCCGTAGCCTTCTAGGACGGCTTGGAAGAAGGGTTTAGCCAGCCTTGTATGGTGGCTTTTAAGGGTCTGCCTTAGAAGATGTAGGTCCATTCCCCTGTCCTCCAAGCTTTCAGAGTGGAAGCCTAAGCCGAAGTCTATCAGCACCATTCCGCCTTGAGGAGTGAGGATGACGTTGGAGGTTGTTAGGTCGCCGTGGATTATCCCGTGGCTGTGCAGCCTGCCTACGAGCTCTCCAAGCCTTAAAGCCAAACCTTTAACTTTCCCAGGTTCCAGCCTGCCGTTCAGAGCCTCCTTAAGTCTAACCCCCTCCACATGCTGAAGGATCAGCTTACAGTTCTTCCTGTCAAGGAAATATACCAGCGGGGTTGGCACTCCAGCTTTTCTGGCTTCGTGGAGGAGGGTTGCTTCGTGAACCGTCCGGTACCCTCGGATTCTCCTGTCAAGTTCAGGCACCCTGTAGGCTTTCCTAACCCTAAGCTTAACTATGGATTTTAAGCCTAGAAACTTTGCTGAGTAAAGGTTTGCCTCAGCACCCTTCCTTAGAAGCTTCAACCCTCCCCGCTAAGCTTTTCAACCCGCCGGAAATTAAAGTTTAACTGCTCCGCGGAGGCTATCCTTAAAGGGCTGGAAAAGGGTTGCCACGTAGAATCCTGTGTCTCGGCATAGAAAGTACAGCTCACACCTTCGGAGTCAGTTTAGCCACCGGCGAAGGTGAAATCCTCTCCGACGAGCGAAGCGTCTATAAGCCTCCCCCAGGCAGAGGCATCCACCCCAGGGAGAGCGCTCAGCACCACTCACAGGTTTCCCCAGCGGTTTTAATGGAAGCCCTCAGGAAGGCGGAGGTAAGCCTGAAGGATGTGGATGCTGTAGCCTTCTCGCAGGGTCCCGGTTTAGGCCCATGCCTGAGAACAGGAGCTACCGTGGCAAGAGCTCTAGCCAAGTATCTTAAAGTCCCCCTAATACCTGTCCACCATGCCATCGGACATATTGAGCTGGCAGCCCTGAAGACTGGGGCTGAAGACCCGCTGGTGGTCTTGGTTTCAGGAGGGCACACCTCCATAGTAGCCTTCTCAGCTGGGAAGTGGAGGGTTTTCGGTGAAACCGAGGATATCACGCTGGGAAACCTGCTGGACGGCTTCGCAAGGGAGGCCAGGCTTCCATCGCCTGGAGGGCCGAACGTTGAAAGGCTTGCCCGGGAGGGCAGACGCCTCGTCCAGCTTCCCTTAACAGTTAAAGGAAACGACGTATCCTACTCGGGCCTGCTAACCCAAGCCGTTAAAAGGCTGGCGGAGGGCTTCAGGCTTGAAGACTTATGCTTCTCCCTCCAGGAGGTTGCTTTTTCAGCTTTGGCTGAAGCCTCTGAGAGGGCTCTAGCCTTCTTGGAGAAGCGGGAGCTTCTGCTCACCGGAGGCGTGGCAGCAAACCGGAGGCTCCAGGAGATGCTTCGAATAGTGGCGGAAGAGCATGAAGCCCGCTTCCTAGTTGTGCCGAAAGAATACAGCGGCGACTGTGGGGCTCAGATAGCCTGGACGGGAATCCTCGCCTACAAGGCTGGCGTAAGCATACCTGTGGAACGCAGCTTCGTTAAGCCTAAATGGAGGCTGGACGCTGTTCCGATCCCTTGGAGGAAGCTGTGAAGCAGCATAATGGATAAATGTTTAGGTTGTGTTTGTGTGTTGGTGGCTGGGTTTGTCTGAGCCGCTGCCGAGGCAGCCTGAATGCAATATTGGAACTGCAGGCCATGTAGACCATGGTAAGACCACGCTTATCCAAGGCCTCACAGGTGTTTGGGCTGCCAGGCATTCGGAGGAGCTTCGCAGGGGGATTACGATTAGGCTTGGCTATGCTGACTGCGGCTTCTACCGCTGCCCGAACCATTCTCCCCCCGAATGCTATACCACTAAGTCTATGTGCCCCCTCTGCGGAGGTGAAACCGAGTTTCTGAGGGCTGTAAGCTTCGTAGACTGTCCGGGGCATGAAATCCTGATGACCACGATGCTTTCAGGAGCCTCCGTGATGGACGGCGCCATCCTCGTAATAGCAGCTAACGAGCCTGTTCCTAAACCTCAAACCAGAGAGCATATGGCTGCTCTTGAAATAATAGGAGTGAAAAACATCGTGGTAGTTCAGAACAAGGTTGACCTGGTAAGCCGGGAGCAGGCTGAAGAAAACTTTAAGGCCATCAAAAGGTTTCTTGAGGGAACAGTCGCACAGGATGCACCTATAATCCCGGTTTCAGCCCAGCACGCCGTAAACCTAGACCTCCTGATAGAGGCCATTGAAAAGTTTATTCCGACGCATAGGAGAGACCCCTCCAAGCCTCCTCTCATGCACATCGTCCGCTCCTTCGACATCAACAAGCCTGGCACCAAGATTGAAGATTTGGCAGGAGGAGTTCTCGGCGGAACCATCGTCGAGGGAAGGCTCAGGGTTGGAGATGAAATAGAGATAAAGCCTGGGGTCAGGGTTGAAAAGGAAGGAGGCTACGAGCCTCTGCACACGGAGGTTGTAAGCTTGAGGGCTGGAGGTAGAAGCGTTGAGGAGGCTGGCTGCGGAGGCCTCGTAGGCGTTGGAACCCTGCTGGACCCTGCCTTCACCAAAGCCGACGGCCTCATAGGAAACCTGCTGGGCAAGCCTGGAACTCTGCCTGAAACCTTAGAGCAGATTGGAGTAGAAGTCAGCCTCTTCAAGTATGCCATCGGAACGCCTGAACTCGTTGAGGTTGAACCCTTGAAAACCAACGAGCCTGTGGTCGTGAACTCCGGCACCTCCGTGACTGCCGGTGTCATAACTTCAAGCCGGGATGGCTACGTTGAGGTTTCCCTTAGGAAGCCTGTGTGTGCAGGGAAGGGTTCAAGGGTTGCCTTAAGCCGGAGGATAGCCGGACGGTGGAGGCTTGTAGGCTACGGAATCCTGAAGTGAACCTTTCAGAAACCTTTTTACATTGCTTCAAGCTTTCCACTAGGGATTAGCCCCGAAAGCCGTGCTGTGATGGTGGTGGAAGAGAAGTCTTGTGGCATTCAGACCTTCACAAGCGTAAGCCTACGGGCGGGAAACGTAAACCCTCCCGTGGACGCAGAAAATTCGAGAGGGGAGGTTTCCCGGTTGAAACCGTGCAGGGGCCTGAAGAGAGAAGGCTTGAACGGGTTAGAGGAGGAAACTTTAAGGTACGCTTGAAGGCTTCTGAAACAGTCCAAGTTTCAGACCCTAAAACAGGTAAAACCGTTAAGGCTTCTATCCTAAGGGTGGTAAGGAACCCGGCGAACATCGAGTATAGCAGACGCGGCGTAATAACCCGTGGAACGATTCTAGAAACCGACGTAGGCCTGGTAAGGGTTACTTCGAGGCCAAGCCAGAACGGGGTTCTTAACGCGGTCCTCCTAGAATCCAGCGAGGCTGCCTGAAAAGCTTTTCAGGGTTACCGGGTTGAGGAAGCTTAAAGGTAAGGTTATCCTCTGGCTTGCATATTTTGACGCTTCCAAGACTAGGAGGGAGGGTAGGAGGCTTCCAAGAAGCATCTGCCTCCGTTCTCCCAGCCTCCAAGAAATAGTTAAGGCTGCCGAAGTTTTGAACTTGAATCCTCAACCCAGGTCTGACGCAAGGTTTCCAAGGTGCTGGTGGGCTGAAGGAGGCTACGTTATCGTGGACAAGCTTGGAAGCAAGCAGGAAACCCTAAGAAAAATAGCTGAAAAAATTTCAGAGTTCCGTAGAACTGAAAGGGGCTGGGAAACCTTTAAATTAAAGCGTTGAGAAAGGGGCTTTGTCGTAAGGTTTTTGAGTTAAGGGAGTGGGGGTTTGAGGAGGCTCGGCAGGATTCTCCATGTCTCCTCGATGACCGGTCACTTGATAGTTAAAGCCCAAACAGTTC
>Ga0190363_1001313_pt1 | contig 14654 bp, 16 predicted proteins | sample 48721867_MG_FD_161272 | JGI IMG/M metagenome (GOLD analysis project Ga0190363, IMG submission 161272) | Hydrothermal vent microbial mat bacterial communities from Southern Trench, Guaymas Basin, Mexico - 4872-18-6-7_MG | ecosystem: Environmental > Aquatic > Marine > Hydrothermal vents >...
GAGGTGGCGTTGGTTTAGAAAGAAGCTGGATGCTATTGGCTTCGTCAGCCGTTTTGTCGGTTCTTGCGGAAAGAACAAAAATGCCGCCGTGGGGCTTGTTCGGGGGAAAACCCGGAGCAAAAGGTGAGTACTATCTGATAAAGGCCAACGGAAAACGCGTGAAGTTAAAGTCGAAATGCACGGTTAAAATGGAGAAAGGCGACATTTTTGTGGTGAAAACCCCCGGTGGAGGAGGCTATGGAAAACCTTTTGAACGTAACCCAGAACTTGTGCTTCGTGACGTGATAAACGGATTGGTTTCACCAGAATCTGCCCAGAAGGACTATGGCGTAGTAATAGATTTGAAAAACATGAAAGTTGATTGGAAATCTACGAAGCGGTTAAGACTGAGAAGAAAACATTAAAGCTTAACGAGGTTAAGGCTATGACGCTGCCTAAGATTAGTTTGGCGCTTGGTTTCATTTTTCTATCTCCTTAATATTTTATCGCGAGAAGGCTTTTCTTATAGTTCTGCTTGAAGAATGCAACAATTCTTCCGGAAGGACAAGAGAATTTGTGTGATACCGACTTAAACACTACTTAATACACATACAACTTTAGTGCAAATTTGGTGCGGGGGGCGGGATTTAAACACAAATTTACCGGTAAATTTTATGATGATGAGTTGTAGAAAATTGGGGTTTATTTTGTGGTTTGGTAGTGTCCTTCTATGTATGTGATGTAGGTTCTCGCTTTTTCCGTGTTTGGTAGTAGATAGTATATGCGTATTTGTTGGTTTGGTAGTAGTTCTGCGTAGATTTGGTCGTTTTCTATGAGTTTGGGTGTTATTATTCCTTGTTCTGAGTGTAGGGCTAGGATTGGCGGCGCTGTGTAGACCTGTATTGTTTGTTGTGGTGTTGTATCTAGGCCCGCGTAGTCGATTTTGTGTATTCCAGCTAGGTATAGACGTATTTTAAGTGAGCTGTCTGGGTTCGGTAAGTAACTGCTTAAATCTACAATTATGGTTGACCAGTTGTAGCGTGTTCTTAACACAGCCCTATCCGTCCATTCGCCATTCTCGTTTAGAGTCTGCACGTGAATGCAGTAGTCCTTCTTAAAGTCTAAGTTAGCTCTTAAAACAAGTTTTGCGGCTTGGCTCACGTCCAAGTTTCCAAAGTCCAAGACTATGTAGTCGCCAATAAACCCTTGATAGTACTGGTCGTCTATGACTGTTAAAAATGGAAGGACATCACAGCCATAATCGTCCATGGCTGATATCGGTGGGTGTGGATTTGTGTAGGTTAGGATTTGGCCTTCAGGCGTTAGAGCCACTTTAACGTTTGGGTCGTGGTCTACAGCCAAAAGCTTCACTTGGTCTATGTAGGAATGCTCATTCTCGAATTCTCCAAGCATAATTGAGTAAAGGGAGTAGCTTTCACCCTCGTAAACTGGGGCCATAGGCTGCTCAAGCCTATAAAAGTCTTCGACATCCGTTCCTCCGCTAACTTCAGACAAGCCCAAAACATTATTATCAAGAACATAAGCAGAACCATTCCAAGCATAGACGTAGGGGCATCCTCCACCGTCTGGAGGTGGTTCAGGGTGGTAATCGATTGTGAGATTATAGATTTCCTTCCATGATTTCCAGCGGACTTCAACGTACCACGTTCCTCCGGTTGTGGCTATATGAGTTATGGTTTCGGTTGCGTTTCCGCTGTTTGTTGATTCGCTTACTGGGTTTCCGTTTGGGGCGTAGAGGTAGAGGTCGAAGTCTGCGGCTCCTGGCGGTGTCATGGAGATTTCTAGGCGATAATAGGTGTCGCTTGGAACTTTAAACCCAAAGAAGTCAGATGAGCTTTTCTCGTCTAAGGTTGCGTAGTAGGTTCCTTTGCTTACAATTTCGGCTGTGTCGATTGTGTCGCCTATGTCGGGCTCCATTGTTATTGTTACTGGATCTGAGTACAGCGTTTGGTTTCCTAGTCCGTCCACGTAGTAGACTAGTTTTCCGTAGAGCTTTATGGTATGGCTTAATCCGTCATCATCGGCGAATATCCAATGTATGATTGTTGATAGCCATGCGTCGACGGGCCAATGTCTGTCTGGGAAGTAAGGATTATAGGCTGCTGAAGCCTTGATGTATGCCCAGTTTTCGCTGTAGCTGGCGTCTTCCACATCTAAGTAGTTTACTGGCCAGGACTCCTTTGCTGCTTGATGGGCAAGTTCTAATGTTAGAAGTAATGTGCTCAGGGAGAGGCCTGCCACGGGATCCGCCAGGCCAACCGCGGTGCTTATTAGGAGGGTTGCAACTCCCTTCATTGCCGTCTCATAGAGGGTTAGCTCGTCATCATCTTTCTGTATCCAGTCCAAATTGTGGCCTCTTACTTCGTTAATATCAACGTCAATTTCGGCGTTGCTATCGCTTTTATAGGCTATGTTCCAATTGAGCCTTCTTGGTTTTCTACGCCTGCTACGCCGGATCCGCTTACGGTTTGATATAGCAATTTTATTCCGTTTTGTCCCCTTGCGTATGCGTAGTCGGCTGGGTAGCCGCCATAACGTGCTTTTTCAATGATAACTTCGAAGGTTATTCTTTCTCCGTTAGCCTCGTTAAGAACGTTATACCAGCCTATCACAAATATTTCTTTAGCTGCATCATAGCCGTACGTGATTTTCCCTCCTGAAGGGTTCAGATCAGTCCAGAAGACAGCGATTATTCCGTTGGGCTCGGCTGGATCAGGCAACAACTGTGGGCTTGGACTGTAAGATTCTCCATTAAAGCATAGAAACCCGTTAGCGGAAACCCAAACTCGCGAATAAGTAAAACTCGTGTTCTTGGCCCCTGGCCCACCATAAAACCGTACAGGGAATGGAAGATCCAACCAACAACCGCCACCATCACTGGTAATATTCGTATCTGTCAAACCAGCAGGGTCAACCCAGTCAATTAAGCCAACATCAACATACGAGTACTGAATAGCCTTCCTAGTATTAGCTGTAACAGAAACCCTTAAGCTGAGACCATCTCTATCGGCATAGTCGCCACGTTTCTCATCATAGTCATAGATTTCAACGCCAATGCCCACCGAGGCATAGTTGTCTGTGCCAAAATTTTCAGCCCTTTCAGGAGGTTCAACATTATATGCTGCTAGGCGAAATTTATATCATCTGCTGGTCTATCAATAGTCCATGTGGGTTCGTATAGGGTTTAAGCGAGGGCTGGGGCTGGGATATGGAAAACTGCTAGTATGCTTAGCGCTATTAGGGCTGCTAGCAGGATGGATTTTATCTGTTTCATGACTAATCCTCCACCTGTATTTTTAGTTTGTATATCCCATTCCATGCGAGCCAGTCCACTTTGATGTAGTATATGCCTGTTTCTTCCACGGTATAGCTTATTGTTTCTGGTTGGTTTAGGCCTTTGGTTGAGTTGGCTATTTCTTTGTATTGGCTGTTGTATAGGTGGAGGTTGAAGTCTGCGTTTTGGGGCGGGATAAGCGTGATAGTTACTTTTTGCCCTTTCTTGAGGTTTATGGTGTAGAAGTCGTGGGGATCAGCTCCACTTAGGGCTCCGAGCCTTTCACCGGCCTCTATCAGCCAGGCTTCCTCGAAGCTGTCGCCTACCTCGTCTGTTACCTTGATTATGAGCGGCACTATTGCTTTGCGGTAGGCTGTTCCATTATGGTAGGTGATTGTGGCGCTGAATTTCACAAAGTGGTCTGGGAAGTTTTCGCGTTTATCGGGGTCATCCAGAAAGATCGCATAGAACGCGATGTGTATGGCTGTTTCGTTTTCTAGAATGTTCCATTCTGCCTCAAGTCGACGTTCAGTCAAGTTGTAGTTCATTAGGGTTGCCCTTACGGAGCGTTCGAGGCTGTCATATTTCCTCCAGAACAGAAATGAGGCTCTATCGACTACGCAGTCGACCCTCACGGAATGAATGAAACCTTTCCAGGCTGAGCAATTAACCCATATGCGCAAGGTCATACCGTCCCTTCCCAGCTCTCCCATTATGTAACCAAACTCACCACGCAGCTCATCGTAGTCGCCCACTGACGACACATTAACTAAGATCTCCTCGTTGATAAGGCTGTTCCAAACATCAAAACTGGAAATATCGTCCATGGGCCTGTCAAACACAAGCCTTGCAGGACCAACATTCTCCATGTCAGCAATCGCCACCCTCCCGCTGGAAGCAAAAAAGTTGAAGCCAAAGAACAGCCCGACAGGAACAGCAACTATTAGGAAAATGGTAAAAGCAGCCCGCTTCTTCCAAGCATCCATTTTAAAGACCAACCAAACAATATCTACAATTGTATGATAAATAAAACTTTTGGACAAAAATAATAATACCACAGTTATTTTTCGAGGTGTCGGGCTGAAATGGCTCGGTGGCTGGTTAAAGTTGGGATGATAGCAAGGATAAAAGTGAAAATAAAGGCCTTTGCGTGGTGAGTTTTCCACCTTACTTTCACGTGAAATTTCCTTACTGTTTTTCTGCTTTATTTTAGTCTTGCGTTTTCTATTATAGGAGATAATTCTAGTTTTGGCTGGATGGAGCTATGCTGCATCGCAGAGTATTAGTTCCAGATATTGGTGCGGGGGGCGGGATTTGAACCCGCGAAGGCCTACGCCAGAGGATCTTAAGTGCGTAATTATCGATTATTTCGCTGTAAAAGACGATTTTCAGGCTTGGTTAAAGAATCGGGGCATAAACTGGGAACATTACGGCAAGAAACTGATTCCCTACCTTGAAAAGTTCAGCCGTCCAATACGCGAACCAATGGACGTTGTAAGGATGTTTAAGGATTTGGAGAATGAAACACAGAAGCGGCATCTTGTTAACGGGCTGAGAAACCTCTTCAATTTTTATGAGGCTCAAGGCTTGGCTGATAAACAATGGCTTGACTTGCTCCGCAGCAACCTGCCCAAAACAAGCGTGGGTGTGGATATGAGGGTTCCGAGTGAAACAGAAATTGTAAAGTCGCTTAAAAGCTTGGCTGAAAAAGACAAAAGCAGGCGATTCTTTGCGTTTTACAACTTACTGCTTGATTCAGGTCTCAGATTAACCGAAGCCGTTAAGCTTTACAACGCTTTAAAGTTCAACAAAGTTGAGCTTGAAAAGCATAATGGCTTTCATATTGCGCCGCTTGGTTATTTCAGAGGGACAAAGTTAGCGTATTTCGGGTTCATAACAGAATTTACGTTGAGAACAATTAAAGAAGCCGAAAACAAGCCGTTAACCTATATGGCGGTTGCAGGAAAGGCAAAGAAGCAGTTCCAAGCTGTAAACGGGAAATATCTGCGGAAATTCGCTTTCGACATGATGACTTCCGAAAGGCTGAACATTCCAGAAAGCGTGGCCGATTTCATTCAAGGGCGCACGCCGAAAAGCATAGGAGCGCGACATTACATGAAACTTAAACGGAAAGCCGTGCAGTTCTATCCGCGATATGCTGCCTATATAACAAAGTTGAGGCGCAATGCAGACCTAACCAATTAACCCCTTTTTCAATTTTTCCTTTGTTTCCCATAAGTATAGGCGTCCCTGCTTCGAATATCCCATTCATTGAAGCCTCATAAAATCGGGGGCGCGAAGTATTTTCATCATGTTCTATATTGAAAACGCCCGAATCTTCGGTATTCACCGGCATTGCCGAATTAGACAAACCGATTTTTCAAATGGAAGGAATTTTGAAGTCAGTTCGGATTCGGCATACTGGCACGCTGGAAAAAGAAACCATTCATTCAATCACAGACCAATATGTGACAATCATTATAGATGAAAACAGTGTTTGTTTTTGATAGACCATATAGCCGAATTAAAATAAAGCAAGAAACACAGCAGAGTTCTGAAAATAAGCTTGTTAATTCGGTATAACCGCAAAAGATCGGATTCTCAAGCTTAACTTGTTTCGCTTGAAGAGTTAGGCCTAATTGAAGCCACGCAGGATGAGCTTGATAAGCGCCTCAAAAAATTCTCTGTTTACACAGAAAAAATGACCAATCTGACCAAATTAAAAATAATCCTCTTTGAGCTGAAAAAACCGGAAATAAAGGAAAAAATAAAAAGAAAAATTGCGTCCATCAGAGCAGGTATATATACAACCGATGGGCGAAGGCTTTCTCTCGATGAAGTGGTTGAGTTGGTATATACACGCGATTCAGTGGACACAATTTTTGAGGAATTAAATCGAATTAAAATGGAAGAAATTGAAGAAGAAACCTCAAAAAAAGATTTGGTCGGATTGGTCATTTTTCTGACAAAAATAAATCCGAAACAAATGGGTTTAAGTGTCCATACTTAAAAACGCCTGAATATTCGATATTCACCAATATTATCGGATTAAACAGCCCGGTTTTTCAAAATGGCGAAGTTTTAAAGTCAGTTCAGAACCGAGATTCCGATACGCTGGAACAAGGGGCATCATAAATTCAATCACGGAAGAGCCTATCAATAATTGTCGTGGATGAGAACTGTATCTTTATCATGCCGGAATACCGATATGAAAAGGAGTAAAAAACAAGCTCGCTTTCTGAGGATAAACCAGAAAGTCCGGCAATACCGGTAGATACCGAAGATTCAAGCTCTGAAGTTTACATAATGGATCATTGTTTTTTATTGTAGGAAATACCAGCTTGAAAAATCTGAGAATCGCGCCGACGAATATCGAAGATTCAGATGTTTTCAACAAGGTATATGAATTTCATCAATTTATTACATCCTCTGAAAAATCTGTTATTTTGCGGCCATTATAACTAATTAAAGTCGTATTTTCTGCAATCTTTTTAAGAATGCAGGCGAGCTTCATTGCTTGCTTAGGTGTTAAAACAATTAGGCCCCAAGTCTTCCAATTTTTAGGATTTTTCTTGTAATATCTCAAGGTTTCGATGTGCCTTTCCGCCTCATTTCCGAGAAATACAATTTCTACTTCATATTCTCCGGTTTTCTGTCTTTTAGTCAGCTTAATGAGAAGCTGAGGCCTTTCGCCGCGCTCAACTGTTTGGTTTACCTCTTTCCCTAGCTCGGGGAGATAAACTCGAATGGCTTGAACATTAACCAATTCTCTCCTAATTGCCTTCTCGACTTTGATCCCAGAATTTTCGAAGAAGACATTGAGTTTAAGTTCCATTTTGACATTTCACGGCTTTCCACCTTTCTTGCGACCTACAAGCATGAATGACGAATTTCACACGCCAACAAGGCGGCTTAACTCCTTCAACACCAACTCGCTTGCAAGCCGGGCAGTTGCCTCATCTGCTGAACCTTCAATGTTAACCAGAGGCGCGTTGATTTCAAGTATAAGGCCGCTGGCAGCAGCTCCGCCAACCGGAATTTCAAAAGCTGGCGCCTCAGCTTTCATCAAATTCACCCTTAAATCTTCGAACTGCTGATTCCCTTTGGAAACATCTGAACTTTTCAAGGTTATCCCTCATAATTTATGGATAGCAATAAGTAATAAATGAGTGCATTTTGATACATATTAATGGAGTAAAAATTGCCAAGGCGTAAGGGCTCACTGAACAAGAAAACAACCGCAAAGGTATTAAACGCTTTGATGGATGGCCCTTTATATATAAGACAAATTTATAGGAAAACCGGCCTCGGGTTCAGAACGATAACGTATGTTTTGAAGGTTTTAGAAGAGCGAGGATGGGTTGTTTCATGGAAGGAGAAGAATCGAAAAGTTTACAGTTTAACGTTATTAGGGTTAAACCAATTCTTATCAAATTTTATTGCCGAAAAAACCGGAGCAATGCTTTTAAATTCTGTCCCGCTTTCTCTCTCAGAAATAATTCAAAGCTGGTTTAAAGAAATGGAACTTGTCTATAAACAAAATGTGTTCTATTTCAATAAAATTTGGAATGAAATTCGAAATGTAATGGATATTCAAATGAGGTATTTTGAGGAGAATAATCGCGCAATTAAAGAGCTTAAGGCTGAAGCGAAAAAAGACGGTTTTTCAATCATTGAATTTCCTTTTACTGAGGAAGTGGTGCGGCTTATTGAGTATTACAAGCGATATAAGCAGGGCTTCCGTTATCTTAGGCAGAAAGGGCTCAGTTTCTTTGACGCGTTACGATGGGCGAGAACTGCGCAACAATGCTTATTAGAGGAGAAAATGAAGAGCATCCCGTTTTCCCAGAGGCGGGTTGAAAGAAGAAAAAGGCTTTTTGAAATTCCCGAAGGATATCAACCAACGCTCTATCCACTTAATCAAAATGTTTTAATGAGAAGAAAATCGAGAAAGATTAAATAAGCAATCGTTGTTACTGCCCAGAGGATAACGCCAAATAAGGCATGTTATTATTATGTCACGAAAAAGGATTTTGGGGTTTTGCCGTATTTTATTTTTGAGTGGGTTTGTCTATTAAAATTCCGAAACTCCGGCATCTTTCGGCAATGCCGGTTCAACAAGACCATTTCCAGAAATCTTTTTTATTTCTTGCCCTGTTTCATTTCGGCATTCCAGCATGTTTAAACCAATACCGTTCTCATCCACACCGATCATATAATATGTTTCCCGTGCTAATATGAAACCTAATTAAGAGTGTATTCCAAAATCGTAAAATTTATCAGAATACATATGACAATTCTTACTCCAGAAATAACAGTTAATTAATTGAGTTAAAATAAATAGTTTATGGGGGAGTTGAAAATGGAAGAATCGGAAATCCTCAAGGCACTCAATGAAGACAGTAAATGGATAACTGAGAATTACGATGCTCTTAAGAAATACGAAGGTAAGGTGATAGCTATAAAAAATAAGAAGATTATTCGTATCTCTGATGATTTGCAGGAATTATTAGAGGAACTCGAAGAAGACAAAGAGGATGCAGCGTTCCTACTTATTGAGGCTATACCCCCTAAGAATGTTTCATTCATACTTTAGGGAAAAAGAGCATTGGTTAAAATACCTTGCCACTTAAGGAAATTCATTCGTGAGCGGCTGTTTCCCTTCGTACCTTTTATCATCAGATTTTCCCGCTTCTCGGGAGTTCTGGAGGCCTTAATTGATACAGGTAGTCCCCACACAGTTTTATCTACAAAAGATGCCTTAAAACTGAGACTTCCAATAAAAAAATGGCGAAGGGGAGAGCCCATATCACTGGCAGGATTCCGCTTCTTTAATCATCCCATAAGCAATGTTACAATAACGTTTAGAAAAGAAGACAACAATAGCCTTCAGATTACTGTTCCTAAGATGGGCGTATTAATTCCAACAAAGATAAACAGGAAAGTATTAGAAGAGGTAAAACACATTCCAAGCATAATAGGTAACGACTTTCTTGAGGAGCAAAAATTCGCTTTGTATTACAATCCAAGCGGCAGAATCGCTTATTTAGAGCGTGAATAATTTCTCCTTCTTATTTTATTTTGATAGTTCCTGTAGAGTAATTTAAGCATGATTAATGACCTCTTGTTTTAGCGTATCAGAATATCGAATCTGAACTGACTTCAAAATTCTCTCCATTTTAAGAACTGGATTATCTAATGCGGTGATATTGGTAAATATCGAATCCTCGGGCATTTTCAATGTGCCCGGTTAAGGGCCTATATGACAGGGCTACCCCGCTTGTAGGCAAGCTTCTTCTTAACAATTCCGATCAAGGTTTTCTCCGGGGTTTCGCCTCGCTTCTCTGCAAGCTCTTTTAATTTCTCATAAACCCAGCCCGGAATTTTAACTTTAACCTTTCCTCGCATCCAATCTATCAATTAAACGTTAAAGTTGGATTTTTAAGTTTTTGGCACGTTTTAACAGTTACTGTAACAGTTAAAATCAGAAATATGCAAAACGGCAAATTTTAAGTGTTGTTTTTCACTCCATATTTGTTGAGGTAAACGATTTGGGCGGCGTGAAATGTCCTTTGTGCGGGCATGTTTTTAAGGGTAAGCCTTTGAAGACTTGGAAGTTTCGGTTTTATAATGTCGGCCGGTATGAATGCCCTAAATGTAAAGGAAAGTTCAATGTTTATGACAGCCCGAATTCAAAGTTTACGATACCAAGGGCGAAGAAGTGAAGGAGTTTAGGGATAGTGAGTCGGGAAGCTGAGGTTGAGGACGCGCTTTATTATTATCTGCGGAGTGTTTTGGAGAAGAGAGGTTATTCGATTGAAGGCGTGAGGTTCGATTCGGTTAAGACGCAGTATCCGGTTGATAAGCGAAGGGCTGATTTGGCTTTAATTTTGGCTGAGGGTAAGCGGCCCTTACTGATTATTGAGACAAAAAGGAAGGTGGAGCGGCGAGGCTTTTATAAGGTTGAGCGCAGGATAATCCCGACAAGCCCTGTTGTCATTGAGCAGGCTTTGTGGTATGCAATTTATTCCGGCGCGCCGTATTTCGCCACAACTAACGGTAGGACTTTCGCCTTATTCAGGAGGCCTGAAAGTGGTGAAAAGTTCTCCTTTGAGACGCATCGGATTATAATTAAGCAGATTACTCTTAACGAGGAATTTGCAGAGGAGCTTCTGACTACCGTCGCCAAGCTTCATTTGAAGGTTCCTGTTTCTGTTACGCCGCTTGATTGGTCTTTTATTGTTCGATTAAGGGATTTTGTGTGGTGGCTTTCAGATACTATCGAGCCATTGATTGTTCGGAAATTGAGAACTGACAAAGCTTTCAGGGAAAAATATGAGCGGTTTGCGGAAGAGGTTGGTTACCGCCCTGATGCAGCGCAGTTAGCGAAGGAAATGGCTTACGTTTTTATGAACAAAATCGTTTTTTACAAGGTTCTTGAGAGGCACTTTAAGGAACTTGGGACTCGAAAGTTGAGGCCTATTGCTGCGCCTGACGCGAAAACTTACCTGAATACATTATACAGCTTTTTCAACAAGGCAATTGAGGTTACGAAAGATTTTGAGCCAGTCTTTAACACGGGAATTTATGATGAAATTGAAATTCCAGATGACGAGTGGGTTTTCGATGAGATTAACGCGTTTATCGAGGATATGGAGCATCACAGACTTGAAGATTTAGGCTCAGATATTGTCGGTTTCATATATGAAGAACTTATTCCTCCAGAAGAAAGGCATGCACTTGGACAGTTTTATACGCCGCCAGCAATTGCTGAATTAATCACGAAATGGGCTGTGAGAACGCCTCACGATAAAGTTCTTGATCCCGGATGCGGCTCCGGAACATTTCTTGTGAAAGCGTATAGTCGTTTGCTTGAATTGAAGGGATATAAAGAGCCGACTGAGAAAGTTCATAAAGAGATCCTTCAGCAGCTTTATGCCTTCGACATAAACCCGTTTCCGCTTCATTTGACCGCCTTGAATTTGGCTTCACGTTACATTAAAGCGCCCTCGACAGAAGTGAACACTATTTTGAGCGATTTCTTTAGAGTATTACCTGTCCAGAAATTTGTTACACCCTATACTGTTAAAACTCCAGCCGGGGAATTCAAGCGTGAGATTTTGATACCTGAATTTGATGCTGTGATAGCGAATCCTCCATACACGCGATGGACTGAAATACCAGAAAGAACTCGGGAGGCAATTTCAGAATCAATAGGTGAACTTTTGACAAAATACAACTTGACTGCACAAGTCCAAAGAGGAATCGAGCCCGGAATTTATATTCACTTCATCATGCACAGTCTTGCATTTCTCAAAGAAGGCGGACGGCTCGGAATGATAATATCCGACAGTTGGCTTCAGACGGATTACGGCATTGATTTCGGGCGTTTTCTTTTGGATCATTTTAAAGTTAAGGCTTTAATTGATATTTCTGCAAGAGTTTTTCCAGTTCCTTTGATTGGCACGTGTATTATCCTTTTGGAAAAATGTTCGGATATGAAGGAGAGAGAAAATAATCGAACGGTTTTTATATATGCGGATATCTCAGAAGCGGAAGCTTTCAAGGTTGATGAGATTTTAGAGGCGGTTCAGAATCCCGAGAAATTCGAAGAGCGTTATATTATTAGGTATTTGAGGCAAGGCGATATTTCCCAAAATGAAAAATGGATAAACCTTATGTTTGACGCTGACTCAATCCTGACAAATCTTGAGAAGAAAACGGTTCCCATAGGTGAGTTTTTTGAACCGAGCAGAGGTAATTGTTTATGGTCGATTTGGGCAATAAGACATGGTAAACGACCTGATCTTGGCGCTAATGCATTCTTTTATTTTGATGAAAAAATTCTTCGTCAATATGCGTTGGAAGCTCATGCTTATCCTGCATTAGTAAGCGCAAGATATGCCAAGTGGTTTACCTTTACAAAGCAAGATTGGGAAAAATTGAGAAAGAGAGGATCGCGGTGTTTTGTGTTCATCTGTCATAAACCAAAAGAGGGGCTTCCCAAGAATGTTTTGGAGTATATTAATTGGGGAGAAACTGATTGTCGGACAACGATAAGAGGGACAAGAGGTGGCGGAAAAGTGTGTAGCGAAGCGCTGGCATGCCAGACAAGAGAAAGGGAAAAACAATATTTTTTCGGATGGTATGATTTGGGCGGTGTTGAGAATACGCCGATATTTACCCCTTATTATGCAAGGTACGGTCACAGGTTTTCGCTTCTGTCTTTCCCCGTAATGTTGGACGCGGATTTTATCGCGTTTATTCCAAAGAAGAATTTCAATACCGAAAAACTGAAAGCATTGCTTGCGTTTATGAATTCATCCTTTTCACGCCTTTATATCGAAGCTAAGGGACGAGTGCCCGGCGGATTAGGTCCAATAGCGCTTGAAGTAAAACAAATTCAAGAAATGCCCGTGATTGATATCGATACATTAGGAAATAAAGACTCAAAGTTGTTAGCCGATCTTTTTAATGAACTTGAGCACGAAGCCAGAAAGCTTGGCGGCGCAAGTAAGGCCGAGAACATTGAAAAGCTGTGGGATACAGTTATCGAAAAAATAGATGTGGAAATAGCAAGAATATTGCGGCTTCCGATTGGACTCGCCAAAAAGGCCAAAATAATGGCGAAAACGATGATGAAAAGGAGGCTGCAAAGAACGGAAAAAGCCCGTCCAGAAGCGATTAAAGGCGAAGAAGTGCCACGTATAAGACCACCAGAAAAATCCGAAAGAAAAAAGAAAAAACATGAGGGTGTTTCCCTCGACAGATTTTTCTGAGTCATTAATCAAAGAAAATGACAATTAACCTTATATTAATGAAAACAAGGGTTCAAATGGGGATGCCCGCAAAAAGATTACCTGACATCCTCACGCTCTTCCTGATCCTCTTTACCACAGCTTATCTGATTTCCTCTACAACTGCGGAAATCAATCAACAAAGGAGATTGAAAGAATTGAGGAAACTGAATATGGAAGGATAATTTATTACAAAGACGGAACTAAAGACGTCGAAATTATCATAAGAGAAAATGTGGAAGCAAAGACTTGGCACACCGTCGACACATGGACCGTAACTGTTTATACAACGAATCCAATTTGGGATTTCATTAATAATTTAATTCGATTCATAATGGGAATTCTTCCGGGACTAATTACCGCCTTATTCGCTGAGGCAATCAAAAAACTGGGAAAACTATTGAGGAACATTTATTGGCGGTTAAAGAGAAGAAAGCGGCCATCCTTTTACGGGCTCCTCCAATTAATTAAGCACGAAGCAATCTCTGCGCTCCGCTAAGAAGATTTAATTTTCTCAAGAAACTTTTCAATCAAGTTTATCTGCTCCTTTAACTCTTTGAGATCGAGCGCTTTTGCCCTCTGCTTGAGCTTTCTGAAGCCTTCAAGCTTTTCTCCGCGTTCAAGGAAGGCCTTGATTATTCGCTTCTCAAGCTCGGTTATCAAATAATTTCTCATCAGCTCACCGTTTTATCTTAAAACTGTGTGACTGTATAAGTGTGACGGTTTTGTGTGACAGCCAGCCAAATCTTTATGTAGGCGGCCGTGTCTATATAGACACGAGGCAGGCAAAATGCAAATCCGAATTAGAAAGGCTTCCCCGCGTGAAAGATGGCTTACGGGCGCAGAAATCTTTTGGCAGCCCGTAAACAGCCGAAACGGCCGATGGTATCCAGTGGTTTATCGGAATATTAAACATGAATGCGCCAAAACCCGCCGAGAAGTCTTAAACGCGGTTCATCAAGGCTTGACCGTAATTTGCCGAGCAAAATACAACCGAAAAACGCATGAATTAACAATTTTGCGGCGCAGAAACGAAGAAAAGAGCGGATACAAGCCTAAAATTGCGCCTCAGCTTCCTGCAAGCCCGTTTCAAAGGATGGAACAAGCCCTAAAACGGCTCAAAGCCTTAAATTCCCATCCCATAAACTTGTTTATAACACAATAACGGGTGAATAAGCATGTTAAGTAAGGTCGAACTTGAGTATATCCGAAATCCAGCAGCGTTCAACCCGGATTACGGCCGAGTGCTGCGCCTCAGAATCCGCCGAAAACTCAACAAGCTGAGGGACATTTTGGAGCTTCTCGCCGAGAGTGAATTCGCGTCCTATATCCGCGACACCTTGAGCAACCTAAACCAGTGTTATTGTGTTACAGAAAACTGTAACGCGTTACGAAATTCTGTAACGCTTAAGCCGGATGCAGAAAAGCCCTTTTCAAGCTGTTTTTCTGAAAAGGAGTGGTGCGGGGGGCGGGATTTGAACCCGCGAAGGCCTACGCCAGAGGATCTTAAGTCCTCCCCCCTATCCTAGGCGGTCTGGCACCCTTCTTTTAGCCGCCTATTTAGACCTGGCTCGGGTACCCCC